>TARA_B110000211_G_scaffold181277_1_pt1 | contig 12231 bp, 6 predicted proteins | sample TARA_B110000211 | Tara Oceans TARA_B110000211 (sample SAMEA4397516) | marine metagenome | biome: Polar Biome; feature: [DCM] deep chlorophyll maximum layer (ENVO:01000326); material: water (ENVO:00002006), including particulate matter (ENVO:01000060) such as... | depth 30 m
TGTTCGTGGTTTTGACCGCAAGCATGGTGAGTTCCGTGACTTTGTGCTGACCCGAATTAAAGCAGCGGTTGTATTTGAAGACTCAAGGTTATCTGAAGCTGAACTAGAAACCCAGGACCGGCAATGGAACCGATTTGTAGAGCTAGAGTTAGTGCCGCATCCACGTATTGAGCACAGTGAAGCGATAGAGCTGGACTATGGCATGACGGGTGGCGTTCTAAAGGTTGAGATTAGAGCTGCAAGCGCTGGCTATTTGCTTCGGCTTTGGAACGTTGACTGTTCATATAATCACTCATTAAAGCAACTTGAATATCAACTATGGCTGAAAAACAAACAAGCGTTATATGGAGTAGCAAACTTAGCTTTAGCGCCAAGTTATGAGGAAGATGAATGAACAATATTACGGAATATCATGCTAAGTATTTTGCGCACGAATTATCAATCCTGCATTCAAATAATGGGGTTGATAGGCTATCCCAGTCGCTATTTGACGCCAGCGTTGATCTGAACCCACATCAGATTGAAGCCGCACTTTTTGCCATTGAAAATCCGCTCAGCAAAGGTGTTGTACTTGCTGATGAAGTCGGTTTGGGTAAAACAATTGAAGCTGGATTAGTCCTTTGTCAATACTGGGCTGAACGTAAACGGAAGTTGTTAATCATCTGCCCTGCGTCATTGAGACGTCAGTGGGCCTGTGAATTGTTAGAAAAATTCAATCTGCCATCTCAAGTTATTGATGCAAAAACATTTAACCAGTTGCAAAGGGAAGGTATTTATAATCCTCTCAATAACAAGCAAATTGTCATCATGTCTTACCATTATGCGGCAAGATTAGAAGATAAACTTGTTGCTGAAATGTGGGATTTGGTCGTAATTGATGAAGCCCACAAGCTTAGGAATGCACATCGTGAAAGTAACAAAATGGGTCAAGCTCTCAAACGAGCTTTAGATGGCCGAAAGAAACTGTTACTGACAGCCACGCCATTACAAAATTCTTTAATGGAACTTTATGGCATGTCTACATTAATTGACGAGCATGCTTTTGGTGATCAAAAGGCATTCCGAAAACAATTTATGCAGGCGGATAGCGATCCTTTGGAGTTGAAAGAACGTTTGTCTGGGTTTGTAAAGCGAACGCTGCGTAAAAACGTGCTTGAATACATTAAGTACACTGAGCGAAAGGCTATAACGATACCTTTTTACCCTAGTGAGCAAGAGCAAGATTTGTACGAACGCGTGCAATTATTGCTTGAACGAGAAGACAGTTATGCACTACCGAAGAGACATCGACATCTGACAGGATTGATCCTGAGAAAACTTTTGTCTTCAAGTACAAAGGCAGTGCTTAACAACTTGCAGATCCTTAAGTATCGATTGGAAAAGTTAGCGAGTGACGGGGAAGATGACAGTGCAATCGACATCATCCAACAGATCATTACAGACGACGATTTGGAGGATGATTTTGTTGATGAACTTGATAGTACATCTGAAGCGCAAGAGAAAAAACCAATAGATTTTTCTGCTCTTCATGCTGAAATTTCAGAACTGGAAATCTTGATCAAGAAAGCAGAGCAAATCGGGGTTGATACCAAATCAAAAGAGCTACTTGTTGGTTTAGAAAAAGGGTTTGTGCAACTCGCTGAAATGGGCGCTGCCAAAAAAGTCATCATCTTCACTGAGTCAATGCGTACCCAGCAGTACTTAGCAGAATTTCTCGAAAACAATGGTTATGCCGATAAGGTCGTTACTTTTAGTGGCACTAACAACACGCCTCAAGCGAACAAGATTTATCAACAGTGGAAAGAGAAATATCAAGGGTCATCACGTGTTACAGGGTCTGCACAAATTGATAAGCGCTCTGCGCTGATAGACCATTTTAAAGAACATGCAGAAATTATGATTGCGACAGAGGCAGCGGCAGAAGGTGTTAACCTTCAGTTTTGCTCTCTGTTAATCAATTACGATTTGCCTTGGAACCCGCAGCGTGTAGAACAGCGGATTGGCCGTTGTCACCGATATGGTCAAAAGTTTGATGTCGTTGTCGTTAACTTTCTCAATCAACGAAACCAGGCAGATCAGCGAGTACTCGAACTGCTAACAGAAAAGTTTAATCTATTTGATGGTGTGTTTGGCGCATCAGATAGCGTGTTAGGCAGCATTGAGAGTGGTGTAGACTTTGAAAAAAGAATTCAATCTATCTATGACTCGTGTCGCTCGTCTGATGAAATTGAAGCTGCATTCTCGTTGCTACAAAAAGAGCTAGAAGATGAAATTAGCGTCAAAATGCAAAGGACCCAAGAAAAGTTACTTGAGCACTTTGATGAAGACATCCACGATATTCTAAAGATCAAACTCGACGAAGCGAGAGAACGCCTAGACAAAGTGGGACGGTGGTTTTGGGCTGTAACGCATCAACAATTAAAAGATTGCGCCAGTTTTGACCACGAAAATTATCGATTTACGCTACAGAAATCAGTCAAGCAGCTGCCAGTAGGTCAATATCAATTGCTGAGAAAAGCAGGTAGTGAAAACAGTGAGTTGCAAGTTCAAGATCAACATAGCCATGCTTACCGCATTAATCATCCACTTGGTGAATATGTAATTGATAATGCTAAATCGATAGAAACTAAACGAGCGCTGCTGTCGTTCGACTACACCAATCATGCAACAAAGATATCCGTTGCTGAAAAGTTAAAGGGCCAGTCAGGGTGGTTAACGTTGAGTGTTCTTGGCGTTGATGCATTCAACAGGCAAGAGTTTTTGCTTTTTACAGCTAAAACAGACAGTGGCCAACTTATTGATAATGATGCTTGTAAAAGGCTGTTTAATTTAGGGGCGAGTGTAGGCCGAAGTGAGAACGGCAACGAGCAAAATACCCTACCTTCTGAGCTTATTGAACTGAAAAAACGCCAAATTGACGCCAAGCTGGCTGAAGTTATGGACGAAAATAATGCATTGTTTGAAGTTGAAAGAGACAAATTAGAGAAGTGGGCTGAAGACAAAGTGTTCGCCGCAGAGGAAGCGCTGCGAGATACGAAGGCACAAATTAAGTCAGTAAAGAGAGAGTCTAGGCACGCGCTAACAGTTGAAGAGCAAAAGCTAAATCAAGAGAAGCTCAAGCAACTGGAACGACTACAAAAACGCCAGCGAATGGAGATATTTGATATTGAAGACGAAATTGCTGATAAGCGGGATGAACTAATCGCTGCTTTAGAAGAGCGCATGAAGCAAAGAACTGAAGTGACAGAGTTGTTCACAATTCGTTGGCAAGTGATATAGGAGGCATACATGTTAAAAAAACTAGAACTTAACAACTTCAAGGCCTGGGAAAAGCTAGCGATAAACTTTGGCATGGTGACAGGTTTATTCGGAACAAACAGCTCCGGTAAAAGTAGCCTAATTCACTTCTTACTTATGCTTAAACAAAGTAAAGATAACAGCGATAGAGCAATTGCTGCTGACTTTGGTGGTCATGACAAGCTGGTTGAATTAGGAACATATCATGATGTGGTATTCAAACACGATACGACAAAAGATATCTCTTGGAATTTAACTTGGAATTTACCCAAAGAGTTAAAAATACAAGATGTAGAAAAAAGCTCTTCTAGCGTTTTGTTTAAAGCTTCTAGCTTAGAAGTATCTTCCTCTATCGGTTTAGAAGATAAGCTGTTAGCTGTTAAAACGTTAGGTTATGGTTTTTCGGATCATCAATTTTCAATACAAAGAAAACCTGATTCCAAAGATTTTGATCTTGTAGCAAAGGGTACTACGAAGTTTCGTTTTACACGTACTCAGGGACGTATGTGGAAATTACCAAAGCCAACCAAAAATTATCTTTTCCCGGATCAAGCCAAAACTTATTATCAGAATGCGGATTTTCTTAGCCAGTTTGAAGCGTCCTTTGAGGCGGCGATGGATAATATTTACTACTTAGGGCCACTTCGCGACTATCCAAAACGCACATATCAGTGGTCTGGAACTAGTCCTACAGATGTGGGTACTAGAGGTGAACTTACCATTAATGCCATATTGGCCGCTTCAACTCGAAATGAAAAAAGAAGCCTAGGCTATAAAAAGCACAATAAGACTTTTGAAGAAATGATTGCTCATTGGCTAAAAGCTTTGGGATTAATCCATTCTTTCCGTGTAGAAGAAGTGGCAGCAAATTCAAATATTTTCCGCACTTTGGTTAAAAAAGAATTAGGCAGCAGTGAGGTTGGCCTTACCGATGTTGGCTTTGGTGTGTCACAAATATTACCAGTATTAGTGTTGCTCTATTATGTTCCCGAAGGGAGTACTGTTTTATTAGAACAGCCCGAGATTCACTTACATCCATCAGTGCAAAGTGAGCTTGCCGATTTAATTTTAACTGTATCTAAAACTCGCAATGTTCAGGTGATTGTCGAAAGCCATAGTGAGCACTTTATACGCCGTTTACAGCGAAGAGTTGCAGAGAGCAGTGCTGAACAAACAGACATTGCGCTTTACTTCTTTTCGACAAAACAAGGACGTGCAAATTACGAAACACTGCAATTAGACGAGTTTGGGTCAATTCACAATTGGCCTGAAAACTTTTTTGGCGATGAAATGGCAGAAATTGCCGCTACTCGCAAGGCGGCATTGTTAAAACGAAAAGCCAAACAAGATTCGGAGCAATGTAGTGAGTAATGTTGCTAAAAAAGTGATTGATAGCAATGTTGCAATTGTCGCCAATGGCCACTCATCACAAGCATCAATCGATTGTGAGCTGGCTTGCGTTGAGCTTTTAGAGCGTTGCGAACACCTTTCAATCTGTCTCGATCAAACAAGTTTGATAATGGATGAATATGCCAAACACCTTAGTTATGCCGGTAACCCAGGTGTGGGTGATATGTTTTTTAAGTATCTGCATGACAATCAATACGCCGAAAAGAATATCGCATTAGTAACAATCAATCAGGTTGCTGATGATCAACGAGGCTTTGCCGAGTTACCAAAAAATAACTTTGACCCATCAGATAGAAAATTTTTAGCAACGGCGGTTTCCGCTGGGGCGCATGTTGTAAACGCGACAGACAGCGACTGGGCAGAGCAACAAGAATTAATGAACCAATTGAATATTACCGTACAACAGTTATGTCCTGATTGCTGTGAACGTCAACCAAATTAAGAGAAGACTATGAGCAAGTACAACGAGCTAGTTAAAAAGCTAAAAGAGATTTTTCAGATTGACCGTCCAGAGTTGGACTTTGGCATTTACCGTATCCTCAATTCGCGTGCTGACGAGATAAATGACTACCTAGACAATAAGCTTAAATCAAAAATACAAACTGCATTGGCTGATGCTGGCAATGCGAATAAGGCTGATCTTGAGCAGCAGCTCCAAGCAGTGATTAAAGCGACAACGGAAGCGGGTTTTGAACCTGACCAAAGTCCAAAAGTTCAGGCGTTGAAAAAGCAAATATCTGAAACGGCAACAGGTGCTAGCGAGCATGAAAATGCCGTATTCTCGCACCTGCTTACCTTTTTCTCACGCTACTACGATAACGGCGATTTTATCAGTAAGCGTCGCTACAAAGGTGATACTTATGCTATCCCCTATGCAGGTGAAGAAGTCATGCTGCATTGGGCCAATAAAGACCAGTATTACATTAAAAGCGGGGAGAACTTTGCCAACTATGCTTTCAAACTCGATGATGGTCGTAAGGTAAGTTTCAAGCTGTTGTCGGCAGATACCGCCAAGGATAATCGTAAAGATAACGATGCTGACCGTCGCTTTGTCCTAATTGAACCCCATACTCGCACCAAATTGGACGAAGATGGTGAAGAGCTTGAACAGACTTATCAACCAATTGAAGTTGTAAAATCGACAGAAATAATCAACGGTGAATCAGTTGAAACAGAAGAGTTAGTCATTCATTTCGAATACAAAGCGATGAAAAAAGGCACCAAGCAAGATGCCTTAGTGCAAGCCGCGATTGACACTATTTTATCAGATAGCCAAGTCCAGCAGTATTGGGCGGATCTTTCCAAACGAGCGCCAACCGAGAGCAACCCTAGCCGCACAGAGCTTGAACGCCATCTTACCACCTACACGCAGCGTAATACCGCAGATTACTTTATTCATAAAGATCTCGGCGGATTCTTGAGCAATGAGCTGGATTTTTACATCAAGAATGAAGTGATGAACTTGGATAATGTTCAAAATGCGGAAGTGTTTGCGAACATCGAAAAGCAATTGCGCATGATCCAGTGTTTACGAACTGTGGCGCAAGAATTAATTACTTTCTTGGCACAACTTGAGAATTTCCAAAAGAAACTGTGGACTAAGAAAAAGTTTGTTGTTAGTACTGATTATCTAATAACAGTTGATCGTATTCCTGATTCCCTCCTGAATGAATTAGTCCAAAACGATGAGCAAATAAGTCAATGGATAAGTTTGGGCTTAATTGATAAGGACACAGCTAAAAGTCTATCTCGTGAAACGATTAGAGAATCCTATCCTAATTTGGTCTGTGATACGCTTTTATTCGATACTGCATTTAAGGAAATTTTATATAACGATTTGGATGATATAGATAATTCAGTGACCGGGGTTATCATTAATAGCGACAACTATCAGGCGCTAAATTTGATATCTGGAAAATATAAAAGCGGCATAGATTTCATATATATAGATCCTCCATACAATACTGTTCATTCAAAAATTCTTTATAAGAATCAATTTGAACATTCAAGTTGGCTTAGCTTAATTAATAACACTATGTCACTATCCCGCAGACTACTAAAAAGCGAATTTAGCTTTGGCTTTGCAATAGATGATTATGAATACAACAATGCGTATAAGATAATTGAGCAAAGTTATAGTGACTGCGAGATATCCACAATTGTTGTAAATCATCATCCTCAAGGTTCTGGAGGCAGGCTGTCTAGGACTCATGAGTATTTCATAGTTGCATCTCCATCTCATGCTCCTGCACTTTTGGGTGCACCAAAGTCAGATGAAATCGAAGAACGTCCATTCATGCGTAGTGGAACAGCAGAAAACAATTACAGGTATGGCAGATGGAAAAGTTTTTATGCTCTATTGTGGGATTCCGAGGCTAAAAAGTTTGTCGGTGTGGAAGAGCCACCAGAACTAGGCTCAGAATACCCAATTGAGAATACTGCAAATGGATTAGTTAGGATTTACCCCATTAACTCATCAGGAGAAGAGCGTGTTTGGAGGTCTAGTTTTAATACAGGGAAGGAACGTGTAGCAAATGGTGAATTAATCATGACAGAAAGGGGCTCTGTTAAGCAAGTTATACACCATAAAGGTAAAAGAGAGACTCTTTTTAGTAACTGGACTGGTTCTGATTTTAATGCTGGCACACAAGGCACAAACATTCTAGATTCTATGGGCCTGGGCGACAAATTCGATTATCCAAAGTCAGTTAAGACATTGGAGCAAACCTTTTGGATGCAGTCTTACGGTAAAACTAATTTCCATGTAATAGATTATTTTGCAGGTTCTGGTACTACCGCTCATGCTGTCAATAACCTGAATAGAGTTGATGGCGGGAATCGGAAATATATTTTGGTCGAACAAGGGGAGTATTTTAATTCGGCCACTAAACCTAGATGTATTAAGTCTGCCTACAGTAACTCTTGGAAGAATGGTAAATCGTTATTACACAATGATGGTGTTTCATCATTAATAAAGGTTATTAAATTAGAGAGTTATGAAGATTCTTTGAATAATATTTTCCTTAGCAGAAGGCAAACAGAAGATTTATTTAAAGGCCTTGACTCTGATATACAAGACGATTACTTGATTAAGTACATGATTGAAGTGGAGGCAAAAGCTTCTTTCTTGAATACAAGTGATTTCCGAAAACCATTTAGCTATGAGATGGATATTGCTGCCGACTCTGCTGGTGCGACAGAGCGTAAGCCGATTGACTTGGTAGAAACTTTTAATTTCCTGATTGGCTTACATGTTAAATCGATTGAATCGAATATCGAGCGTGGCTTTGTGCGTGTTGAAGGGACTTTGCCAAGTGGTGAGCGTACCCTTATTTTGTGGCGCGATTGCGATAAAATTGGCTATGAAAAACTTAATGATTACGCTAACCGCTTTGATCTGTATGCCAAAGAGCAGACTTTTGATGTGATTTACATTAATGGCGACCACAATTTGCCAACGGCATTTACGGTTGATGGGGACGAGGGAGATGTGATGCGTAGCTTAAAACTCCGTCAAATTGAACCGGAATTCCTGAGCCTGATGTTTGCTGAGGAGATTTAAGCATGGCCCGTTCTCCACAAAAAGCTGCGTCTGCTGGCAAAGCAGTAAAAAAACAAAGTAATAGTAAGTTAAGCTTCCATAAACAACTGGTGCTTAACCGTTTTATGTTTCGATTTTTCAAAGATGGGACTTTGCAAGGTTTAAAACTGCGTTTAGGCGAAGACCGGTTTGAAGGCATTCATGAGGATGGACAAAGCTTGTTCTTCCATGAGTTGAGTAACTATCTCTTTGAGGTCGATTTAATCGACCTTGATGAGCTGCGTCGCTACGACTTGAACATTGTTAAGCATTGGCAACAGATCACGCAGCACCGTAACCGTAAAGAAGATACGGTACTGAATATGAAGTATTTCCAGTACTTGTCTCTCTTGTTTACAGAGATTTATCTCGACTGGCACTTCAACCGAAAACAAGAGCTACTGAATGGGCTGAATCGTGAGCTTGAAGCTTACAATGTAGAAAACAGTAAAACAGCGAAAGACAGAGCTAATCAGTTTAGACAGTATATTTTGGATGATTTGAACAAGCTGGCATTTTGGAATGCTACGGGTTCAGGTAAGACGTTGTTATTACACGTCAATATTTTGCAGTATTTGCACTATTTTCAAAATGGTAATACCAGCCATTACCCTGACAAGATCATTCTGTTGACACCGGATGAGCGCTTGTCACAGCAGCATATGAATGAACTGTATGACTCGGGTTTTTCTCATATTCAGTTGTTTGATAAGTCTAAGCCAACACCGTTCAGAGGCACGATTGAAGTTATTGATATCAATAAACTTGCAGATGAAATGGGCGACAAAACGGTAGCGGTTGAAGCTTTTGAAGGTAAAAACCTTGTACTCATTGACGAAGGCCATAAAGGTACAGGTACTGCTGCTGGTGCTTGGATGCGTCGTCGTGACAAGTTGACCCGCGATGGTTTTGCCTTTGAGTATTCTGCCACCTTTGGTCAGGCTGTTTCCGACGGTAAAACGGTTGATTCAGTTGAAGCGGATATCAAAAAGAAGAAGGCTAAAATGCTGTTCGAAACGACAGCTTTAGGTAAGTTAACTGAAGAGCAGTTGGCACAATTGGAATTAGATACTGAGGAGCAGCGTGACGCTCGCATTCAGGCAACACGCGAAGTGTATGGCAAATCAGTGCTATTTGATTACTCGTATAAATTTTTCTACGAGGACGGCTATGGAAAAGAGTCATTAATCCTTAACCTGAACCCAGCGCAAGATAAACAAGATGAACGGCGCTATGAGTACTTCACTGCGTGTTTGCTTAGTTTTTACCAGCAGCAATATTTGTTCACTAAAAACAAAGACCAATTAGCTGAGTTCAACATTGAAAAACCACTTTGGGTGTTTGTGGGAAACACTGTTGGCGGTGAAGATTCTGATATTCATGCGGTATTGCGCTTTTTAGCTTGGTTCTTGAATAATGAAGCACAAGCTAAAGCTTGGATAAAAGATCTGGTGGATAACAAAGCGCGGATTCTGGATACCAAAGATCGGAATATTTTTGAGAAGCGCTTTATAGCTTTGATGAATGGTCCTGAGGATATTTATGCCGATATTCTGGCCAAGTTATTCAACACAACTCATTCAGGCCAGCGTCTTCGAGTATTAAATCTGATAGGTAGTAAAGGTGAGTTGGCGCTTCAGGTGGGCGAAGCTGCGCCATTTGGTTTGATTAACATTGGTGATTCACCATCGCTTTATAAGATGTGTGAAGAGGACGCCACCTTTGATTATCAAAGAGATGATTTTGCTAGATCACTCTTTCATACCTTGAACGATAAAGATTCGAAGCTGCATATCTTGATTGGTTCTCGTAAGTTTACCGAAGGCTGGAGTAGTTGGCGTGTATCAACTATGGGCTTATTGAATATGGGACGCGGAGAAGGTTCGCAGATCATTCAGTTGTTTGGCCGTGGTGTACGCTTAAAAGGTCGTGACTACTCGCTAAAACGCAGCACGCCGGGGCAACGGCCAAAAGGGATTCATTTAGATAAGCTTGAAACTTTGAATATTTTTGGTGTTCGTGCCGATTACATGGCGACGTTCAAGCAGTATCTCGAAGACGAGGGGATTACTCCTAGTGATGAAATATTAGAGCTGAATTTTGAAACGCGTCCTAACTTACCGGCAACCAAGTTGAAAACGCTAAAATTGAAAGATGGGTATAAAGATAATCAGAAACACGGCTTTAAGCGTGTTCATTTTCCTGAGTTATATCAAGTTCCTGCTGAGTTCGAAGGGAAAATTAAACTTCCTCATGTGAAGTTAGACCTGTATCCAAAGCTTGAATCCATTGATACAAATAGAAAAGGCGACAACACGCCCGTCAATGTTCGATTTGAAGGTAAACTCGATTATAAAGTAATTTCTGCATTCGACTTTGAGCGCTTATACCTTGCAGTTCAGGATTATAAATTGCAACGAGGTTGGTCGAACCTTCGACTTGAAAAGCAACGGCTAATGGATTTCTGTTTAGGCAATAGTGGTTTTTCAAACAAGTGGTACACACTGCTCATTCCGAAATCAGAGCTAGACATCAAGCAATTTTCTGATGTTAAGAAGCAAGAAGATATTATGTTGCGCCTGTTGCTTGACTATACAGAGCGATTTTATAACGCGTTGAAAAATGCTTACGAAGGACAATTCTATCAGGTAACGCAAGTGCAGGAAGACGACCCAGGCATGATCAAAATGTATCATTTTGAAATTGAGGAGTCGGATGACGGCTTGGATTATGCTCAGCGATTGGAGCAATTGCAGGATATCGTTGCTAAAGGGGATATTGGCAAAGCTAAAGAATGGAATGCTCCAGGAATGGTAGCTGTGACTTTTGACAAGCATTTGTACTATCCACTTCTCTCGATTGAAAAAAATGCTGACTTGCCCTTAAAAATGCGACCTATGGCATTTGATGCGCCAAGTGAAATTACTTTTATCCAAGATTTAGAGGCATTTATTGAAACACCAAAAGGTCAAGAGATCATTGGTGACAAAAGTCTCTATCTGTTGCGTAACGCTGATACTAAATCGAGAGGTTTAGGCTTTGCTACTGCGGGTAACTTCTATCCTGATTTCCTCCTATGGCTGGTGGATGATAAAACGGGTAAGCAGTGGCTTAGCCTTATTGATCCCAAAGGTATTCGAAACCTGAATTTAGATGACGCTAAGTTTGGACTGTATTCTGAAATTAAAGCATTAGAGCCGAAGCTCGCTGATAAAGACTTAAGCTTAAGTGCTTTCATCGTATCTGAAACGTTGCATTCGGATTTGATCAACGTATCTGAGCCCAAAGATAAACTTGAAGAGCGTAATGTTTTATTTATGGAAGATACTGGACCGGTTTATTTAGAGAAGTTGTTTAGAAAAATGGTTGCTTAGCTGAGGCAGGCCTGAAGGGCTGAAAAGCCCTTCATTACATCCAATGTGTTGGTATCTCTAACTCGAAATTTTTAGCAACATACTGAAGCATCGTGATGATCTCACGATGCTTTTTTTCATCATAGGGTAACCCATCTTGCTTTTTCTGGATGATGTCTTTTAGCTCGTTCAGGTTGAACATTCCAAGCTTATAAAAATTTCCCCAGCTAGGAATTCCAAATAAGTTATAAATCGTTTCAGTGGCATCGCGCTCGCTAGCAAGACGCTTGGGTTCATCGATTTTAGCAAGAGCCGCTTCACCTTCTTCTTTTGTATCGTATGTATTTAGTTGTTTCATAGTTTTGCCACTTAAATAGCTTAAAGATTCGATTATTTATCTGATGACAGATATTGGTATTTACAAAGGATGATACCACTTTTGTAGGGGTATTTATGCTTAGTAGATTTTTAAAGTCGCAACGCCAAACTGAGTCAACTGAATCAGAAATTCCGCGCTACCCGCCATTTCTAAAGGGGTTGCCAGCAGCGTCACCCGAGGATTTGCAGTCCACACAAGACGAGCTAATTGCC
>TARA_B110000211_G_C14092689_1_pt1 | contig 12212 bp, 11 predicted proteins | sample TARA_B110000211 | Tara Oceans TARA_B110000211 (sample SAMEA4397516) | marine metagenome | biome: Polar Biome; feature: [DCM] deep chlorophyll maximum layer (ENVO:01000326); material: water (ENVO:00002006), including particulate matter (ENVO:01000060) such as... | depth 30 m
TTCTTCAGGGCAATTAACTTTTAAACCTTGGCGCTTATCAATAGTTGCTATAAATTGTGCCGCTGCGAGTAAGTCGTCGTGCGTGCCTGTATCAAGCCAAGCCGTACCACGGCCCATAATTTCAACTTTTAATTCGCCAGCTTGTAAATATTGGTCAATAACGTCAGTAATTTCTAGTTCACCACGCGCGGAAGGCTTAACATTTTTAGCAAATTCAACCACTCGTGAATCAAAAAAGTATAACCCAGGCACTGCATAATTCGACTTTGGTTCAACAGGCTTTTCTTCAATCGAAATTGCTGTACCGCTGTCATCAAATTCAACCACACCGTAAGAGCGAGGGTTTGAAACATGATAACCAAAAACCGTTCCGCCCGTTTGTTGCGCATTGGCATTTTGCAGTGACTTAGTTAAATCATGGCCGTAGAACATGTTATCGCCAAGCACTAAAGCAGCAGCAGAGCCATCAAGGAATTCTTCGGCAAGAATAAATGCCTGAGCTAAACCATCTGGGCTCGGCTGCTCTTTATACGAGATTGAAACACCGAAGTTTTCGCCATTGCCGAGTAATTCTTCAAAGCGATGAGTTTCTTCCGGGGTAGAAATAATAAGTATTTCTCTGATACCTGCCTGCATTAATGTTGCAAGCGGGTAATAAACCATAGGTTTATCGTATACAGGCATAAGTTGTTTGCTGACAACTTTGGTTAAAGGGTACAAACGAGTACCACTGCCACCTGCTAAAATTATTCCTTTTCTCATTATTTTCTCTTTTATTTCTTCTTTTATGTGAATAGGTGAAAATACTGCTGTTTGACTATTTCCCAGGTATAACGTCTTGCTGCAATTGCTTGCATTTTAGCGCCATTATCTAACGATGTTGAACTATTAATAAGCTGTACTAACGCTTTGGTATCAAGAAAAAAACTAGCCTCATCTTCAGTTGACGCTCTATTGTAATTACAATCAAAGGCTACAATGTTTTTATGAAAGTGCATCATTTCAACTAAAGATGGATTAGTACCACCTGCTGAATGACCATGGACATAAAAACTACATTTTTGGCGAATTTCAAACAGGGATTTAATGTCATATATCGGGTCAACAATGTCAATATTCTCAAAATGCTGATATTTTGCTTTCATGGCAAGGCCAAAATCGCTTTTATCCCAATTACCGATAAATGTTAACTTTTTATTAGTTTGGCTAAAAGCCTCTAAAATTAATTCAACATTATTTTCAGGCTCTATTCTACACAATGCTAACGCATACCCCGCATCCGAAAGATTTAAATCAGCGGTTAACGCATGATCACCGCCGTAGGCTATTACAGTTGACTCAACACCATACTCACTTTTAACATGATCTGCGATACCTTTATTATCGGCAACGACTACGTCAGAATACTTAACGGCTAATTTTTCCGAATATTTCAAAAATGCCTTAATCCAACGTCCCCATTTTGCTCGCTTCCATTCTAAGCCGTCAATATTGGTTACTATTCTAGCCTTGGAAAACAAACGAATAAACGGCAAGCAAATAGCACCTGAAACACCAAGCAATAAAATATTATCAGCACCTTTATACACGGCATGACATAACGACCAGATGTCATAGGGAATACTTTGTGCACCGTTTGCATTTAGCGGAATATAATGTAAATGCGCATTTTTATAGGTTGCGATTTTAGTTTCATAACTTTTTGATGAGCAATATACCGTGACATGCTGATCACGGTCCTTCTCATCCAACAAATTGTCAACTAAGGTTTCAAAACCGCCATAACAAGCGGGAACGCCAACAGTGCCAATTATAGATACTTTATTCATGCACTATTCTCGTGTTTTAATAACTTTACAAGGAGAGCCAACCGCTAAACTATTCGCAGGAATAGATTTAGTAACAACACTACCTGCCCCAATAACTGAACCAGAATGAATTCGAACGCCGTCGAGAATAGTGACATTTGCCCCGATCCATACATTTGATTCAATAACAATGCCCTTACGAGTAACACCTTGCAAGCGAATAGGCTCATCTAAGTTATCAAAATTATGATTCTCAGCTAAAATACTGACATGAGAGCCCATAATTACATCGTCACCAATTTCAACGCCTCCTTGAGCATTAATGAAGTTGTAATGGCCAAACCCGGTATTATTACCTACTATCAGACCTTTACCTAAATCTGAAATAACTCCCGTACAACGAAAGAAACTACCGTCTGGAATGTTAACATTGTTACCCAGTTTAACGCCTTCAGACGATAATGAATCAATCGTAACATTGCGACCAATAGTTAACGTTCCGCAAACATTCAAATGACGTCGATTTAACAATTTAACACCAGAGGCTATAAACATAGCCTTTGGCTTCTTTACTGAAATCAACTGAAAAACAAAGCCTCTAAGTAAGTGAATACCTTTAACAAAGCTAATTGATAACAAGTCAATCAGACTCAACTGTGGAGATAACTGATAACTTTTATCATTCTTTATGAATCGAATAATCGAATTAATTATATGTCTAATCACGTTTATCACCTCTTGTTTTATCGATCATATATTGAGCTTTGTACACCCACGTTATTTGTTCCGGCAACTTTCTATATTCACTTGCTTTGATAGCTAACGCTTTACCACAAGATTCAACAAACTCATTTCTATTTACAATAAAAACAGACTCATTATCATGAAAAGAGGATATTTCACCGATTTTTGTTGACACTATTGGTAGTCCGGTAGCGAAATATTCATAAAACTTGATCGGGTCGCCACCATGTTGCTTTTCAATATCATAAGGTATGATACAAATAGTAGCATTGATGATATAGCTTGGCAGCTGGTCATAGTGGATATCCCCTAGAAAATGCACATTCGCATAACCTGAAAATAGCTCATTTATGTTGCCCTCAAGTACTTTTCCTAAATAAAACCAGTCGGTCGTAGGGAAAGCAACCGCTAGCTCTTTAACAAGCTCAACATCAAACATTGATTGCATTTTTCCGGCATAAACGCCTATAGAGCCACTAACTTCTTTGAAAGCTGATGGTAACGTTTTAGCACATTGAAATCTTAAGAAATCAACACCATTTGACAAGAATTCAACATTAGCTTGGTGCTCGCAATTAAAATAGCTAATAGAGTCATGAGAGTTAAAATAAACAAAGGGGTAAGACGCTATAATAATTTTATATTCTGACTTTAGCCACAACACCATACTCTGATAAGTTTGGTGTTTGCAAAAATTATCAACGCCATCGAATATTTTCTTTGTTGGCGATAATAAGTGAACTGTTTCACGGGTTAACGGTGATGATTCATAAGAGATATAATCATCAATTTTTAATATCTTCAGTGCTTTTAATATGTACTGGTAATTTTTTTTATATAGTTTTGATATAAAAGCTTTTTTCTCAAGAACAGGACGGATAAAAGAACAATCTAAAATATCGATAACATAGACATTATCTTCAACTTTAGTAATACATAGGAATAAATCCTTATAAACTAAAATCCCTTGAGTTTTATAACTTTTCCGCCCTAACAACAGCTCTAACACTAAGGTAGGCCTGTTAACGATCACCACATTTTCCACACCTTTGCTGTGCTTAAACTGTGAATATAGATGAGTATCTCTAGTTCGAAAACCTTCTTTAAGGGCAGTTTTATAATCGTGAAATGGAAAGCAAATAATATTCATAATGATAAGTTAATATAAATCCAATAATGAAAAAGATGAGAAGTTATTACTTGAGTACGTAGATATTATTCCAAGGATTAGCACTACGAACATAAAGTATTTAAGCCGTTTAAGTGCCATTAACTCTGTACATTTCACAAATAGTAACACTGAAGGTATATATGAAATATACATAAATCGGTAGGCAAAATTTGTCCACCAAATAAGTAGAAAAAAAAAGTGTAAACATAAACAAAATAAGCCAAACGATAACACTGATTTAGTAAGATTGGGTTTAAAAAACACCCCGTAGATAAATGGCAATAATATGACATACGACACCACTAGAAAATAGGCTTTCATACTTTCCGATAAAAGCTGTTTTTCTATGTAGAGGTACATATCTATTTTTGCACCTAAGGTATGATTTGTGCCGATAAGCGGTAGTGGTAATAAATCTTCAAATCTAATAGAGCCATCTAAAAATGAGCCCATGTAACCAATAACCACCACAACAACACCTAAAAATAGAAGCCCTTTAATATAAAATATATTAATTTTTTCATTTTTTGGAATGAAGAATGAGCCAATATAAACAAGGGTAGATTTATGAAAAATAATCGGTATTAGGTTAAATACTTTTAAGTTATTGCGATACAAAGACATCACTAAAAAGATACTACCAACAGAAAGGGCAATGCCTTGGCGTAATCCGTTTGTTAACAAGTCAAAGCCTGGCAGTAAAGCAATATATAAAAATACCACCAAATTAGGTTGCTTTATTTTGAATAAAACTGCGGCTAAGTAAACCGATAATAACTGTAGAACAATGCTAAAAATTAAAAAGAAATCCCAGCCACCCAAATAACTCGAAAGCAAGGTAAAGCCATAAAAGCCAAACTCATAATCTCGGGTATTAAGGCCAGAAGATGAGACTTCATTATAATATTGAAAATACGAAGCGGTATCGACACCAGAATAAATGGTACGAAGCCCTAACGCTAAAATCATTAAATAAAGCAGAACAATAAAGTTTAAGAGATCTGAATTGATTTTTATCCGTTTATATAAGAACGCATTAATCAATAAAATCAATATCAGTAAAGGGCCTAGCCCATTTTCAAGAAAAGAGAAAAACATTTATTTTTTCTTAAAAAAACGGTGGAGGTCATAAGCTATATAATAAAAAGCTCTGAACTTTTCAAAATACGGCAGCTTGTACTGATCGATTTGATTTGCCACGAACTTACTTTCTTGATTGATTGTTAAATATTCACAGTCAGAGACTAGCCTTGCAAGACACGCTGAATTCTTTTGCCATGATAAATTTTCTAGCGCGTACTCTCTAACTTTAGCCTTCATTTGAGCAAGATCGGTTTTTTTAAACTCTGTTTCGTAAAGGCCTGTTTCATACAAGTAAATAGCCATTTTTTTTGCTAAATCTTTATATGAGGCAATTGATTGAGGCCAATAATAACCATCTGCTCTAGCGTACCTTTTGTCTACGGCTATTGTTTGACAAAAAGGGCTGGAGAATTCATTCATTGGCGGCTCATCTGTCACTATGGTTGGTAAACCCACCGAGAGCGCTTCAGCTATTGTTAAACCAATACCTTCTAATCTAGACGGATAAACATAAACATCGCCAAGGTGGTATAAGCCTGGGGCACTAACGGTCTCACATACAACCGAGAGAATGTTTTTCTGTTTAAGATCAGCGATTGCTTTAGCTAGTTTAGGCATATGCTCTTCTAAAGACACCTGAGTGTGTATAAGAACTTTAAAGGATTCAGTGGTTTTAGCAAGCTCAACTGCCGCTTGAATAAAGATATCTGTGCCTTTTCTAATGGGGCTCATACCAGCAGAGTGAAAAAAGGTTACCTTGTCACTTTCCTTTGCATGCGGAATATCTTGAGGAACAAAGGTATGCACATCTGTGCCCCAAGGAATATATTTTGCCTGCGGGAATTGTTCAAAAACCGAGAAATGACGCTTAGTATTACACCAGATCTGATCATAAATACCAAAAGCTGCTACTGTGTCTTCCTTGTAATAATCAATATAAGCAACCACTTTAATACCTAGCTCTTTGGCCCAAATAACAGGTTGCCAATAATGTTGCTCATTAAAAATTATTAACTCAATGCTTTCTTGTTTAATCCACGCTATAAACTCTTTTTTATTAATGTCCGTTGGCATTGGGCTTGCCTGTCTTCGAGCACGGGTAACAAATGCTTCATTCCACTTGCTATGCTTAGGAATTTCAGGACAAAAAAAACGTGAGAATATACAAACCTCATGGCCTTGCTGAACAAGAACATCTCTTATTTGTTTGCTAACATAGGCTGCACCACGTTCAAACCATGTTGTGACAATACCAATTTTCATAGTGACCCCTTAAATGCGAAATCTAACATATCACTATATAATTTCGATTTTTTAGCAACTAAGTTCTTGCAATCTAGAACGGATTTTTCATACTCTGAACTATAGTCATTAACAAAGTTAAGCAGCTGTTCTTTATTATCATTCATAGGATGCCATACTTTACAAACAGCATTCTCTGTAACCAATTCAAGTTTAGGTTCAATCGCAATTGAAATGGCAGGCTTGTTCAATAGTGTACTGAATATCACACCATGAAATCGAGCGGATATAAATAGGTCAAAATTATTTAATGTATCCATGAAGTTTTGAATCGTATCTATATCTGGATTCCAAACAAGAATATCTTCGTTAATTGTCTTTAACGTATCAAGCCAATCGTTGTCTCGTAAATCACTAAAAACAATAAATTGCACCTTATAATTATTGGCTCGTAATAATGATACTGCTTCTAACAAGTTGTTTTTATAATCGTCTTCTTCTGTTCCATAATTCCAATCTCGAATTATTACCCCTATGCTATTAACCTTATTAGCGGAGTCAATGGTACTTTTATTAACAATGCCTTTAGCAAAGCAAATATCGGTACCATGGAAGGCAGATGTTTTATGGGAGCTTACAAAATCAAATGACTTACTGTCCCTTACACAAACGATATCTGTATTCTTAGCATCTACTATTGCTTGCTCGTATTGTTCATCTTTTATATGAAATGGGCCAAAACCTAAGCCAAGCATTATTTTTTTTACGTTTGAATTAGAAAACTTTGCTTTACGACTCTTTGCCAGTAATTTATTAATAGCCAAGGACGGTTGAGTTACAGCCAATTTGACTTTATGAGAAAGTGATTTCGCTTTAATCTTCTTAGGAAAAGAATAGTAAAGCGTACCGCCACCATAAACGTATGCTTTTTCAGGAACTTGATAAGGGTGCGCAAAAGTTACTTGGGGGAACCAATTAGCTATATACTTTGCTTTATTACAATCTAGTGCAATAGTTGCCTTCGGCAACTTGTTCTCAATACTTTTTATTAAATAGTACATTAAAGCATCGTCACCAAAGTTCCGTAACCCATAACCGCCTTTAATAACGATATCACTCATCAATATAACTCCCAACTATTAAATTAAAACCTGTTGCTTTTCGAATAATATAAACACCTAACAATTTCCATGCTAACAAGCTTAAATTAAGCGCGATTAAAATACCTAATACACCAAAGTAACTTTGTAACGGATAGAATGTACTTAAAAACACAAAAGCGCCGAACGATACCACACGAAAAGAATATGAGCTTAGCCCTGTTACATTTAGAAAACTTACCACAGGTCCTGTTAATATATGTATAAAAGCAAATAAAGAAAATAATAATATATAAGGTTTAGCGTCTAAATAATCATTAAAATTAAACAGCAAAATTATATCTTCAAAAAACATATTAGCGACAACCATGCAGCAGGTTGAAGCCATCAGTACAGGCCATTTCAATCTTAGTATACTAACTACATCGGCATGATTTATTTTTTCACTATTAACAAATAATTTCGATAATTTCGGCGTATAAATAAAGTTGTAAATAAACCAAAAAAAGGTAAAAACAATGAGCATTTTTTTCGCTAAAAAGTAATTTGCAGTTTCTTCATTACCATAAAGCTCGCGAACAAGTAATACGTCTAAATTTGTAGACACCACTTCTACTAAACCAAGCAAAATAAAAGGCCATAATTTGGCTAAATTTAATTCTAGAGGCTGATCTTCTTTTTTTTCAATAATGCTCAAGGGGAATTTAGCTACTTTATAATAAGAGCATAATGAAGATAAGCCGAAAGCTAGAAAAGCAGCTAAAAGAAACGAGATAAACAATTCAGCAACATTCTCACTGAACAATAAATATATAGATAAAACAAGGACTACATTGAAGGCAATACTTTCTATACTTAAGGCGACACGGAATGACTGTAAAGACCTTAATATGGCAATGTTAGAAGAGTGTATATTTTGAAATAAAACAATCAAAACAAGTACTACTAATAGCAAGATTTTTTCTGAAGATATCAACCCTGTTAATATGGCATATAAGGCGGCGAAACAACCTACAACAACAGACGAACAAACTGAATAAAACCATATTTTTCTTCGCAGTAATTTCAAATTAGCTATTGTCTGAGCTTTAGGAAATAAATCTACAACCGATAAACTTAAGCCCATATTGCTAAAAACCAAACAAACAGAAAGCAAGCTTACAATCACACTATATAAACCAAAGTCATTTTTGCTTAGTAAACTAGCCAAATAGAAGTTACTAAAAAAGCCTAAAATGATAGATAAGAACTTTATAAAGGCGCTGAATAATTTAGCATTCAATTTAGTTACTTCTTTTTAATTTATTCGCAATATAACTGTGCTTATTAATATCTAAGGTTTTATAATTTTCTATATCTTTTCTAACACTTTTTACTGTGGCAGGATTACCCATAGCAATGGAGAATGGTGCTATATCACTAAAAACAACACTACCCATAGCTAAAATAACACCTTCACCTATGGTAACACCCGGTGCAATTTTTACTCCTTCGCCAAACCAGCAATTTGAGCCAATAGTCACTTTTTTATTTTTAATGCCTGCATCATAAGGCAGCATAGTTGCATTAATGAAATTATGATTTTGGGTCCATATAACAACATTTGGAGCTAAAATCACATTATGGCCCATTTCCAAACCACCACCAGCATTAATTAAGCAGCCATCACCAATTCTGCAGCCCTCACCAATAATCAATTTTTCAATATGGCTAATAGAACAGTTTCCAAGCAGTAGGTACTTTAAAGATCTATTTACTGACTTTATCTGTTTATGCATTAACATGCGTTTCACTTTATTAAATATATTCATACTTATTTAATTTAGTAGCATGCTTATAATACGAACACACGCCTTGCCATCGCCGTAGGGGTTATGGGCAAAGCTCATCGCTTTGTAGGCTTTATCGTTTGATAACAACTCACTTAATTCGCTAACTATTATTTCAACACTCGTTCCTACTAATTTTACAGTGCCGGCATCTACAGCTTCTGGGCGTTCTGTCGTATCACGCATTACCAATACAGGTTTGCCTAATGAAGGAGCTTCTTCTTGTATTCCACCTGAGTCGGTCAAAAGTACATAGGCTTGATTCATTAAATAGACAAAAGGTAAATAATCTAGTGGTTCAATCAAAAACACATTGTTTAACTCGGCAAGCAAGCGATTAACAGGCTCTCTAACATTGGGATTTAAATGCATAGGGTAAACAAATTCAACATCAGGAAACGCTGCAGCCATCTGCGCAATAGCTTCACAAATACGCTCAAAACCACCACCAAAACTTTCACGTCTGTGTCCTGTTATCAAAACAAGGCGTTTATTTTCATCAAGAAAGTTAAATTTCGCTTCTAATGAAGCTCTCAACTCGATATTCGTTTCTAGCTTGTCTATTACTTCATGTAAGGCATCTATGACCGTATTACCAGTTACGATAATTTTTTCAGCAGCAATATTTTCATTTAGCAAATTTTGCTTTGAAATCTCAGTTGGAGCAAAATGTAAATCTGTAATTGCCCCTGTGAGCTTACGGTTACCTTCTTCCGGCCAAGGAGAATAAATATTGCCAGTTCGCAGACCCGCTTCAACATGACCAACTTTTATTTGCTGGTAATATGCGGCAAGTGAAGTTGATATGGTTGTCGCCGTATCGCCATGCACTAATACATAATCAGGTTTAAACTCTGTCAGTATCGGCTGCAAACCACGCAAAATACCGCAAGTAATATCAGTAAGGCTTTGGCCTGCCTTCATTAAATTCAGATCATAATCAGGGGTTATTTCAAATAATTCTAAAACTTGATCCAGCATTTCTCTATGTTGCGCGGTTACACAAACTTTCGCTTCAAAGCGTTCATCTGCCTCTAAAGCGTGTACTAATGGTGCCATTTTGATTGCTTCGGGGCGTGTGCCGAATACTGTTAAAATACGTTTTTTTATAATCATGAGGTTAATTTTTAGGACCGCTATATTAAGAAGATATTTTTTTAGTGCAATAAATCCAATTTATATGCATCTATTCATCATATTTCCAACTAAAGTGTCGTGCATATTTATTGTATAAGATAAATATCACAACAAATGACACCAACTGTATACTTTCCGGCACTTGAAAATATTCACCTAACACACCAATTAATGACATAGCAACAGAAGCGATTGAAATTACTATTAGTGTTTGGCGTGAGGATAAGCCTGCACGCTGCAATATATGGTGCAAATGATCTCGATCAGGTTTAAATGGCGATTTACCTTTACGGTAACGACGCATTACTATCGCTAGCATATCCATTAAAGGTATTGCACATATCCATAATGCCGTTACTGGCCTAAACGATGCGTTATCACCTTGTGTACCTATAGTTAACAACCAGATAACACTTAAACCGATGAACATACTTCCGGCATCACCCATGAAAATCTTTTTGCTATATTTTTTAAAATAGCCCAAATTAAAAATCAAATAGGGCAAGGTCGCAGTCGCTAAAATCAAGGGGTACGTTAGATAGCCTTGATTACCGTTCATTAAAAATAATATCGCTATAGCGGTAAAGGTATTTAAACTTAAACTGCCAATTAAACCGTCAATGCCATCAACCATATTGTAAGCATTTATCACCACAATAATGGCAAAATAAGTAAATACGATGCCGATAGGGCCTAGTTCAATATCACCCAAACCAAATAAATTACCTAGGTTGGATATATAGCCACCAACGCCGTAGATCATTAAGCTAGCAATAATTATTTGTCCAACTATACGAATGCGAACTCTAAGGTCATATTTATCATCAAGCGCGCCAATAAACACCATCATGGCTGAGGCAATAAGGTACATACGAAGCTCTAAGGTGTTAGGTAGCCAAAGCATACTTGCCGCTAATACTGCCACAAATATAGATATACCACCAATAAGTGGCACTTGCCCTTGATGCCGTTTTCGGGCATTGGGCTTATCAACTAAACCAACATCAACAGCGATGGGTTTAAATAGCTTTATTGCGATAAAAGCAAAAAAGAAAGAGGTTAAGGCAGCGATTATCATTATATTCACTCCTGGTTACTTTTATTGGAGAAGTATCGAATTAGCACAATCAGAACCGATAAAATACCACCTAGCATGGTACCTAAAACAACAATTAAGGCACGCTTAGGCTTGGCTTTTTCTTCCGGTGCATTAGCTGGGTCGATAGTTTTTAGCACATATTCTTGCGAAACTTCCGCCAACATAATGGTTTTAGTTTGTTGCTCAATTAGTTGATAAAACACCGTTTGCATATCGGCTAACTGTGTCTCTTTTAATTTTGCTGTCAAATAGTCGATGCTTCGTTGTGCTTCTGCTTTATCTTGTTCGCGCATGGCAGCATTAATGTCACTTACTAGCCATAATAGCCATTGTGTAGCAACTTCTGGGGAGTAATGCTCGATAGCAAGCGTAACCATTCCTGTTTCTTTATCTGTATTTACAGTTAAAACTTCACTAAAAGCTTTGTACGCTTCCCATGAGGACGGTTCAGGTTTTTTCGGGGCTTTTACTTCTCTTACCCACTTTTTAGTTGATGAGTCATAAAGATCTTCATCATATATTAGCTTATTAGTATTTATATCCCAGTTTTCGGTTGCCATTAAAGGTACTAATAATTGATGTTTATTAATAAATGTTTCTAAAAAGACGCGAGATTTTAAAACCTCAAGTGCTAAGCCGGTTTTATCTGTGCCACCACCACCTAAATTAATACCGGCAAGGCTTGCTAAGCCGCCAAATTGACCGGCCATTTTTGCTAGGCCGCCTGCGCCACCTTGTTCGCTTGCAGGCGCAAGTAAAGTAAACGCACGATATATATTGGGTTGATTGATGGCGTAAATAATTGAGCTGATAGCAAACAACGCACTTATCGCAATGATAAGGAGCTTACCTGACCAAATAGCATGCCAAAGCTCTGCTAGATCAATTTCGTCGTCTTTGGGAAGGTGTTTTTGTTGGTAAAATTCGGTTGAATTCATTGCCTCGACTTCCTTCGAAGTACTTCCTTGCAATTTATGGTTTTTCACAATAACTCACATA
>TARA_B110000211_G_scaffold197042_1_pt1 | contig 12178 bp, 9 predicted proteins | sample TARA_B110000211 | Tara Oceans TARA_B110000211 (sample SAMEA4397516) | marine metagenome | biome: Polar Biome; feature: [DCM] deep chlorophyll maximum layer (ENVO:01000326); material: water (ENVO:00002006), including particulate matter (ENVO:01000060) such as... | depth 30 m
CGTTAAGAATTATAATTTTTTTCATTAGTATTTATTATTAGCATTGATTAACTGAATTATGGCAAAAATACAATTAAATGGCAAAAAAGTTACAATTAAAACAAATTTATCAATCTTAAATTTGTTAAAAAAGTACAAGTTAAACAACAAAAAAGTAGCTATAGAATACAACGGAATTATTATTCCTAGATCAAATTATAAAAAAAAATATTTAAAAAATAATGACAAAGTAGAGATAGTTCATTTTATAGGAGGTGGTTAAATTGAAAGATTTATTTAAAATTTCTAACAATAAATTAAAGTCAAGATTAATAGTTGGTACTGGAAAATATAAGAGCTTTACTGAAACTGCCAACGCGATAGAAGCTTCTGGTGCTGAAATGGTAACAGTTGCAGTAAGACGTGTAAATATAACTGATAAAAAAAAACCAATATTAACTGATTATTTAAATCCTAAAAAAATTATTTTTCTACCCAATACAGCTGGATGTTTTACCTCAGGAGAAGCCTTAAGAACTTTAAGATTAGCTAGAGAGATGGGTGGGTGGAAATTAGTAAAGTTGGAGGTCTTGGGAGATAAAAAAACCCTTTACCCAAATATGATTGAAACCATTAAATCAACCAAAACTTTAGTTAAAGAAGGTTTTAAAGTAATGGTTTATTGCACAGATGATCCTTTGTTAGCAAAAAAATTAGAAGATAGCGGTGCAGCAGCAATAATGCCTCTTGCTTCGCCGATAGGTTCGGGTTTAGGTTTACAAAATAAGATAAATATTTCTTTAATAATTAAGCAGTCAAAAGTGCCAGTAATAGTTGATGCTGGAATTGGAACAGCTTCAGATGCAACAATTGCAATGGAAATGGGGTGTGATGGTGTTTTAGTTAATAGCGCTATAGCCAAATCAAAAGATCCCGTAAAAATGGCAAGAGCTTTTAAAAATGCTGTAATTTCTGGTAGGGATTCTTACTTAGCTGGAAGAATGAAAAAAAACTATTTTGCAACTGCCAGCTCACCAACAAGCGGATTAATTTAAGCTCTTTTTTTTCTTCTTACCCAGAGCGTTTTTGGACTTTTAGTTTTCTTTTTTACTGTTTTTGCTTTTTTCAATTTTTTTACGACTGCTGACTTTTCAGATTTTTTCTTCTGCTTTGTGGCATCAATTTTAACTTTATTATTTTGAACCTCATAAATTTTATTAATTTTTTCTATTGTATCAAGTATTTTTTTTGATTTATTTAAAAGTTCAATTTTATATTCAGGAATTATTAATTTTTCATCACCAATAAAATCTATTTTGAATAAATATTTTTTTTCAAAATACTCAATTTCTTTATTAAGATTGTTTTCAAAATAAATTTTTAATTTGTTTGGGATAAAAGCTTTAATTATTTTAACTTTATTAGTGAATGCTAAAAGTTCAATTTTTTTTATGATTTTTTGAGCAAAGGATTCTAAAGAAAGTATAGTTTCCCATTTAATTGATCCTTCTCTAAGTCTTTGTCTTGTCATTTCTAACAAACCAAAATTACTTATTCTTCCTACTTGAATTCTCGCTCGATCTTTACGTATACTTTCTCTCATTTTTTTTTCCACTGAACGCCTATTATAAAAATTAACCATATCTATAAAATCAATCACTATCAGACCAGATAAATCTCTAAGCTTAATTTGTTTTGCAATTTCTTCTGCTGCTTCAAGATTTGTATTTACTGCAGTTTTTTCAATATTAGTTTGTTTCGTAGATTGTCCAGAATTAATATCAATTGCTACTAAAGCTTCAGTTGGATTTATTACCAAATATCCTCCTGACTTCAATTTAACAGTTGGTTCAAAAATATTGTTTAGTTCTTTTTCTATATTAGCTTCATGAAAAAGAGGGATCTTTCCTCTATATTTTTTAATAAATTTCACATTTTTAGGCATTAATTCTTTCATAAACTTTTTAGCTTTTTGATAAGCGTCATTACCATCAACAAAAACATTTTTAGTTTCTTCATCATAAGTATCCCTTAAAGACCTTTTTACAATATCTCCTTCCTCGTATACTAGGGATGGCGCATTAGAATTTAGAGCCTTATCTCTAATTTCATTCCAAGTCTTAAGAGTATTTTGAAAATCTTTATCTATTTCATTTTTTGTTTTATTTGCTCCCGCAGTCCTTACAATTAGACCCATGCTTTTTGGAATTTCAATTTGATTTAAAATATTTCTAATTTTTTGTCTGTCAGATGAGTTGAAAATTTTTCTTGATATACCCCCACCTTTTGGAGTGTTGGGCATTAGAACAATGTATTTTCCAGCTAAAGATACAAATGTTGTTATAGCCGCACCTTTCTGACCTCTTTCTTCTTTAATAACTTGAATTAGTATTACCTGACCTGGTTTTATTACTTCTTGTATTCTGTATCTTTTTAGACCGTACGAAGACTTTAATTCTTCCCTATAATTTTTTTTCTCCTGCTCTTCGTTATTAGCTAAATTTTTTTCTCCTAAATTATCTGTTTCATTTTTTTCATTTTGAATTTCAAGACTTTTATCACTTTGAGAATCTTCTAAGGCTTTATCTTTAAGACTTTCTCTAATTTTTTCTTCTGCATTTCTGATTTTTTCTTTGTCATCAGACGGAATCTGATAATAATCTGACTGTATATCGTTAAATGCTAGAAACCCGTGTCTTGTCCTACCAAAATCGACAAAAGCAGCTTGCAATGATGGCTCAACTCTACTTATTGTACCAAGGTAAATATTACTTTTAAAGTTTAATTTATTCTTGTCTTCAAACTCATACTCTTCGATTGAGTCTTTTGATTTAAGTACAATTCGTGTTTCGTTTGGATGCGAAGCATCAATGTATAAATTTTTTTCCATATTGGTTGAAATCCTTTTAAAAAGTTGAAATTTGTAGTTTTAATTATTGACATATTTGTATGTTATACAATTTTATCGATAAATGCACTTACTAATAAGTTTGTAATGCCCTAAGATAGCCAAGTTTTATGCTTTAATTTATTTAAATGTTTAAATTTATAAATTTATCAATTAAATTTTTAATAATAATTTGTCTAATTTGCTTATTATTTGCCTTTTCTACACTTTGGTACTTCTCCATTGGTTTACCTGATTATAAAAAACTTTCTAATTATCAACCACCAATCTCAAGCAGAGTTTATTCAAATAATGGAAAATTAATTGCAGAATATGCAATAGAAAAAAGATTTTTTATTCCTTATGACTCAATTCCCAAAAAAATAATTAATTCATTTTTATCCGCAGAAGATAAAAATTTTTTTAATCATCCTGGAGTAGATGCAAAGGGAATATTGAGAGCTTTAATTAAAAATTTAAAAAATATAAGTCAAAACAAAAGATTGGAAGGGGCATCTACTATTACACAACAAGTGGCAAAAAATTTTTTATTATCCAATGAAGTTTCGCTAAATAGAAAAATTAAAGAGGCAATACTTGCCTTTAGAATAGAAAGAGCTTATTCAAAAGAAAGAATTTTAGAGCTATACTTAAATCAAATATATTTAGGGCAAGGAACTTATGGCGTTGCAGCTGCAAGTTTAGAGTATTTTGATAAGTCAGTAAAAGACTTAGACTACACAGAAGCAGCACTTTTAGCTGCATTACCAAAAGCACCAAGTAAATATGATCCATATAGATATTCAGATTTAGCTAAATTCAGAAGAGACTTAGTCCTCCAAAATTTAGAAAGTAATAAATATATTACTAAAGAACAGTTAGATAATTTTAAAAAATCTAAAATTATTTTAAAAAGAAGAAAAATAGAAATATTAAATGAAGCTAATTCATACACAGAAGAGGTTAGAAGATCCATTAAGGAAAAATATGGTTTTAAAAAACTTTATACCGAAGGACTTTCAATTAGAACCCCGTTAGACACTAGATATCAAATTCAAGCAATAAAATCTTTAAGAAAAGGAATTGAAGCATATGATAGAAGACATGGTTGGCGAGGAGCAATAGCAAATAAAAATAGAGATTTAAACTGGGAAAAAAAAATAAAAGATTATAAGATTGATCCTACATTAAAATGGCAAATAGCCGAAGTTAACAATTTAAGTGAAAATGCAATTAATTTTATTACACTTAATGGAATTAATGGAAATATATCTTCTAGTAAATTAAAATGGGCAGTACCAAAAAAAAAAACTGTTTTTGATAAATTTAATATTGGTGATTTAATTTTTATTAAAAAAATAAATGGCGTATGGGATTTAAAACAATATCCCCAAGTAAACGGTGGTATTGTAGTTTTGGATCCATATACAGGAAATATTAAAGCTTTAGTTGGTGGTTTTAATTTTAAATCAAGTGAATTTAATAGAGTCACACAAGCTGAAAGACAACCTGGTTCTGCCTTTAAACCAATAGTATATGCTGCTGCGCTAGAAAATGGATACTCTCCTAATTCAATAATATTGGATGCACCATTTGTAGAAAGTCAAGGAGAAGGATTGAAAAATTGGAAACCCGAAAACTATGGAAAGAAATTTTATGGACCATCTACATTACGAAAGGGGATTGAATACTCTAGAAATTTAATGACAGTTAGAATTGCTAAATCATTAGGCTTAGATAAAATTCTAAATTTATCCAAAGAGCTAGAAATATATGAAGATATTCCAGAATTATTATCAGTTTCACTAGGAGCTTCAGAAACAACTCTTTTAAATTTAACATCAGCTTATGCTTCGTTTATTAACGGAGGTGAAAAAATTGATGCAAATTTAATTAGTAGAATTCAAGATCGAAGAGGAAAAACTATTTATAAATCTGGAAAAAAAAAATGTATAGGATGTGATAAATTTAAAAAAAATGATTCCAATTATCCAACAATTAAGTATGAACACAAAAAAGTATTTAGTGAGGAAACGGCTTATCAAATGACTTCAATTTTAGAAGGTACTGTCAAAAGAGGAACAGCAAAAAAATTAAGAGATTTAAAAGTTCCTTTAGCAGGAAAAACCGGAACTACAAATAACAACTTTGATGCTTGGTTTATTGGATACACTTCAAATTTAGTTATAGGTGTTTATGTAGGTTTTGATACGCCAAAAACTCTAGGTAAATATGAAACAGGGTCAAAAGTAGCTTTGCCAATTTTTAAAGATTTTGTTAAAAATTCTCTTTTTAAAGAGGATTTTAAAGAATTTGAAATACCTGAGGGAATATATTTGACTTCACTAGACTATGACACCGGTTTAAAATCAGTAATGGGAAAAAAAAACACAATTATTGAAGCCCTAAAAAAAAAAGATATTAACAACGTTGATAACAAGAAGTTAATTTCAATTAATAATTATGATAAGTTAATAAAATATAGACAATTTTATTAATGCAAAACTTTGAATCTAAATTATTAATTACAGAAAAATCTCTAAATAATATTAGGGGGTATCTTTGATAAACACGATGTCGAAACTAAACTTGAAGATTTAGAAAAAACTTTATTACAAGAAAATTTTTGGAAAGACAAAAAACTTGTAAAAAAAACTGTTAAGAAAAAAAAAGTTTTTGAGGATATTTTAAATTCCTACAAAAATTCATTATATGAAATAAATAATGTTAAAGATTTATTTAATCTTGCAACACAAGAAAAAGATGATGACATTATTCAGGATTGTAATTTAAAGATCGAAGATATTTTAAAAGAAATTAAGAAGAGTGAAATAAATTGTTTTCTTTCGGGAGAGAATGATGATTATAACATTTATCTAGAAATTCATGCTGGCGCTGGCGGTACAGAAAGCCAAGACTGGGCTGATATGCTCAGAAGAATGTATATGAAATGGTTTGATAAAAAAAAATATAAGCATCAAATCATTAGCGAACATAAAGGTGAAGAAGCTGGAATAAAGTCATCAATAATTAAAGTAGATGGAGACTATTTATATGGTTTGATGAAAGCAGAATCAGGAGTGCATAGACTGGTGAGAATTTCACCTTTTGATAGTGGAGCAAGAAGACATACAAGTTTTGCAAGTGTTTGGGTATATCCAGCGGTAGAGGATGATATAGATATAAAAATAGATGAAAAAGATTTAAGGATAGACACATATAGATCAAGTGGTGCAGGCGGACAGCATGTAAATACTACAGATAGCGCCGTACGGATAACACATTTACCAACTAAAATTGTTGTGCAATGTCAAAATGAAAGGTCACAACATAAAAACAAAGAGACATGTTTTAAAATGTTGAAAGCAAGGTTATATGAGCACGAGATGCAAAAAAGAGAAGAAGAAAATCAAAAAGAATTAAAAACAAAAACTGATATAGGCTGGGGACATCAAATTAGATCTTACGTTTTGCAACCTTATCAATTAGTAAAAGATTTAAGAAACAAAACTGAAAACACCAATCCTGCAAGTGTATTAGATGGTAATATCGATCAGTTTATAGATGAAGGTATAAAAAATAGATAATGAAAAAAATTATTTTTAATTTGGTTTTAATATTTTTTTTTATTTTATTTTCTTTAATTATTGCCCTAACTACAATTGGGATTGAAACAGATAGGTTTAATAATATAATTACCAAAAAAATTAATCAGAACAATAATAATATTAATTTAAAATTTACTACGATTAAATTTAAACTAGATATAAAGGAAATAAGTTTATTTTTAGAGACATCAAAGCCACAAATTAATTATCGTAATATTTTTATTCCAACAAAAAAAATTAAAGTTTATATAGACTTTGTATCACTTATAAAATCAAAACCTCAAATCAAAAAAATTAATTTATCTTTAAATGAATTAGATATTAAACAATTGCAAAAATTATCAATTACTTTTAAACCATCAAATTTTACAAGTTTTTTAAACAACAAAGTAATACATGGAAAATTAATTGCAGAAGTAGAATTTTACTTGGATGAAAAAAACTTGATAAAAGATTTTATTGCAAGAGGTTCGGTTTTAAATTTTGAAAATAAAATTACAAATAATATTAGTTTAAAAGGAGCTCATTTCAATTTCTTTGCTGACAAAACTGACGTTATAATTAAAAAATTTTTTGGAGAAGTAGGTCCCATCAATATAATTGACGGTGATGTACAATTGAAATTATTACCAGAAATTTCAATAGTATCAAATTTTAAGTCTAATATAAAATATAAAAATGAATCTATTAACTTAATAAAAGATTTTGAATATGCAAAAAACATGGTCAGTTTGGATGCAGATTTAAATAATACTTTTGTTATTAGTTTTGATAAAACATATAAAGTTAAAAAATATAATTATAAAAATAATGGCAAAATTTTAAAAGTAAATTTTGACTTTAAAAAGCCAATAGAAAATTATTTATTAAACGAAAAAATTAATCACCTATCTTTAATAAACTCAGAAATTACAACTGATATTAGTACAAAAAAAAATAATGTGTCGATCAAAGGAAAATATTCTTTAAATAAAAGTAATATTTTATCTTATGATTTATCAAGTATAATTGATGATGAGTTGTTAAAACTAAAACTAGATGCGGAATATGATCAACCTATTAAAATAGAATTTATCAATTACAAAAAACCCAAACAATCCATAGCCAACCTAGCTATAGATTTTATTAAAAAAAAAGAAAATATTGAAATTAGAAAATTTAATTTAACTGAAAATAATAATTCAATTAGAATTAGAGGTATTAAAATTAATAATAATAAATTTTTATCATTAAAAGATATTTCTGTAATAACCAGTTATGAAGGAAAAAAAAATAATGATTTTTCAATACTATTTGGAAAAAAAATTACAATAAAAGGATCGCAATTTGACGCTAGTAATTTACCAAAAATCTTGAGTCAAAAGAATTCAAAAAATATATTCTCACAAATTAGCAAAGACATAGAAATTGATTTTTCAAGTATTAAAGCTCCTCTTTCTGAAAATCTAAAAAATTTTAAATTAATTGGAGAAGTTAAAAAAGGTAAATTTATAAAAATTTCTTCTAAAGGAGATTTTGGCTCAAATAATTTTTTAGATATTACAATGAAAAATGATCAAAATAATAAAAAAAAATATTTAGAAGTATATTCAGATTTAACAAGACCTCTTTTGACAGAGTATAATTTTTTCAAAGGCCTTACAGGTGGAAAGTTATTATTCTCTTCAATTATCGACGGTGATAAATCTAATTCAAAATTAATAATTGAAAATTTCAATGTAGTAAATGCTCCAGGAATGGTAAAATTGCTCTCTTTAGCAGATTTAAGTGGATTAGCTGATTTAGCAGCAGGAGATGGGATGTCATTTGATGTTTTAGAAATTAAAATGGAAAAAAATAAAGACTCACTTAAATTAAATGAGATTCTTGCTCTTGGACCCAGCTTATCAGTTTTAATGGAAGGCTACCAAAATTCAACAGTTACTAGTTTAAGAGGAACATTAATTCCTGCAAAGACTTTAAATAAAATGATTTCTAAAATACCAATATTGGGAAAAATAATAATTCCTAAAGAAGCAGGTGAAGGACTATTCGGTATAAGTTTTAAAATAAAAGGTCCTCCAGGTGACATGAAAACTACTATAAATCCAATACGAACTGTAACTCCTAGATTTATCCAAAAAATAATTGATAGAAGTAAAAAAACTAAATAATTTTAATTAAGTAATGTTTTTTTTTACCAAAAGAAATTTTTAAAATATTTTTTTCAAAGTCTATCTTTGTGAGTTTTTTTTTTTCATCAGCAAGTATAACATTATTGACTTTTAAACCCTTATTCGTAATTGCTCTTCTGGCTTCACTCTTAGATAAAAAAATTTTATTTGATGTTAAAAAATCTAGAAGATCTATTCCTTCGTTTATTTTATCAGATGTTATTTTTATTTCAGGAAGGCCAGAGCCTAACCCGCTCCCTTCAAATATTTCTTTCGCAGTTTGTGCTGCTTTTGTAGAAGCGGCTTTTCCGTGAAGGATCTTCGTCGCTTCATTAGCTAAAATTATTTTAAGATTATTAATATTTATTTCTTTATCAACAATATTATTTATCTCATCTGGCTCTATTTCTGTAAAAAAATTTAAAAATCTTTTTACATCACGATCATCTGTATTTCTCCAAAATTGCCAATAGTCATAAGAAGAAAACAAATCTTCGTTTAACCAAATAGCACCTTTTTCAGTTTTTCCCATTTTTGCACCAGAAGCTAAAGTGATTAAAGGAGAAGTAAACCCAAAAGATTCTTTTTGAAGTTTTCTTCTTATTAACTCTACACCATTAACAATATTACCCCACTGATCCGAACCACCAATTTGTAAAACGCAATTATTTGTTTTAAATAATTGATAAAAATCATAAGATTGCAAAATCATATAATTAAACTCCATGTAACTTAGCGATTGCTCTCTTTCTAACCTCAACTTTACGCTATCAAAAGTAAGCATTTTGTTAATAGTAAAATGACTCCCTACATCTCTTAAAAATTGTATATAGTTCAATTTTGAAAGCCACTCGGAATTATCTACAAATATAGGTTTTGTTTCTTTATTAGAGGTGTCTAATATTTTATTAAAAACTTTTTTTATACTTTGGATATTATTTTTTATTTCTTCTTGATCTAAAATTTTTCTTGTAGAATCTTTTCCTGAAGGATCACCAATTAATGTTGTTCCACCACCTAAAAGTACTATTGGTCGGTGACCATGTTTTTGCATTAATTTTAAGATCATTATCTGCAAAAGACTACCAACGTGAAGACTGCTTGCTGTGCAGTCAAAACCTATATAACCTGAGATTGATTTTTTATTAGTAATTTCATCAAGCTTATCTAAATTAGTGCACTGATTAAGGTATCCACGAGATTGTATTTCTAGTAAAAATTTATTTTTCATAGCACAATTTGTTTGAACCACTATTATACAAAAAATATTATAAATAAATAAAAATATGCACAAAAAATATACCTCCTTAGGTTTAATGAGCGGTACATCCGGTGATGGAGTGGATGCTTCTATTATTGATTCTAACGGGATTGATCAATTTGAAGTTATCAAAGACAAGTATTTTGAATATGATTCTGATATTTATCAAGATATTCATAATTTTAAAGAAAAAATCTTAAATATTAAAGACCTAGAAAAATACTCAAAAGAACTTTTAGATTTAGAAAGGAAAATAACTCTATTTCATGCAAAAGTTATCAATCAATTGAAATTAAACAATAAAGATATTTTAGTTGGTTTTCACGGTCAAACTATTTACCACAATCCGAAAGAAAAAATTTCCAGACAATTGGGTGATGAAAAGTTATTATATCAATTAACACAAAAAAAAATAATTTTTGATTTTAGAAAAAATGATATTCAGAATGGTGGTGAAGGAGCTCCATTGGCACCAATATTTCATCAATTAATTGCTACACAGAAAAAAATTATATTACCAGTCTGTGTTCTTAATATTGGAGGAATTTCAAATATTACTATTATAAAAAAAAAAATTGGATCTGAAGAATTATATAGTAAAGATATTGGACCCGGAAACTGTTTAATTGATTCCTGGGTGAGAAAAAATTCAAATAAAAAATTTGATCGTGATGGAAAACTTGCATTAAGTGGAAAAAAAAATGATATAATTTTTGAGCAAGCCCAAGAACTATATGCTAATAGAATTAATAAGAAAAAATTATCATTTGACACTAATGATTTTGATATTTCTTTTGCTAGAGGCCTATCATTAGAAGATGGAGCAAAAATACTTACAGACTTTACCGCTAGTATTATTGGTCATGAAATATCTTCTTCATTATTAAAAATTGATAATTCGGTAAAAGATATATTGATATGTGGTGGGGGGAGAAAAAATAAAGTTTTAGTAAAAAAAATAAAAGAAAATTTGTCAACAAATATTAACTTAAAGTTAATTGATGATTATAACATTGATGGAGATTTTATTGAGTCTCAAGCTTTTGCCTTTTTAGCAATAAGATCAATTTTAAAACTTCCAATCTCTTTCCCTAAAACAACTGGTTGCTTAAAATCTTGTTCTGGAGGAGAACTAATAGAAAAACTAGATTAAAGCAGTTTTTTCTTTAATATATTTTTCGATTTCTAAATTCAGTTCTTTTTCTTTATTTTTAAAAAAATGATTTGAGTCTTTTATTTTTGAAAATTCAACTTCAACACCTTTTTGGCTTTTAATTCTATTATCAAGTTCGTTTATACTTTCTTTAGTAACTAATTCATCATTTTCACTATATATTATTTGTCCAGAAGTCGGGCAGGGAGCAAGAAAAGAAAAATCATATACATTAGGCTGAGGAGAAACGGACACAAAATGATTAACCTCTGGTCTTCTCATTATTAACTGCATGCAAATTAGAGAACCGAAAGAAAAACCTGAAACCCAACATTGACTGTAATCTAAATTTTGTCTTTCTATCCAATCCAAAGCTGCTGCAGCATCAGATAATTCCCCTTGACCATTATCAAAAATACCGTCACTTTTTCCAACACCTCTAAAATTTACTTTAATTACTGAGAAACCATTTTCTAAAAAAATATTATACATTAATTGTACAATTCGATTATTCATAGTTCCACCGTATTGAGGATGAGGATGTAAAACAATTGCGACAGGAGAACCAAATTTAGGGTTCTTATAATATTTAGCTTCAAGTCTCCCTGCTGGACCTGGAATAAAAATTTCTAAACTTTTAGGTTTCATAATTGATAATGATTATTATTTTTAAAAAAAAGTATTGTTTTATATCATGTTTTTATGCGACAATTTTTTTTTTTTAATCCCTACTAAAACAGTAGGAATTGCTTAAAAAATATTATATTACAGCGTTAATTTATGAAATTAACAACAAAAGGTAGATACGCAGTAATGGCCATGGCAGATCTTGCATTATATAAAGATAGCGGGCCGACAAGTTTGACAGATATCTCTCTAAGACAAAATATTTCACTAGCTTATTTAGAGCAAATATTTATGAAACTAAAAGATAGTAATTTGGTAAAAAGTATTAGAGGAGCTAAAGGTGGTTATATTTTAGAAAAACCAGCAAATGAAATTAAAATATCAAATATCATTTCTGCCGTAGATGAAGAAGTTAAAATGTTGAGTTGCAAGAAAGAGTCAAAAAAGGGCTGTAATAATAAATCCACAAAATGTATTACTCATAATTTATGGGACCAACTTGATCAGCAT
>TARA_B110000211_G_scaffold51594_1_pt1 | contig 12090 bp, 10 predicted proteins | sample TARA_B110000211 | Tara Oceans TARA_B110000211 (sample SAMEA4397516) | marine metagenome | biome: Polar Biome; feature: [DCM] deep chlorophyll maximum layer (ENVO:01000326); material: water (ENVO:00002006), including particulate matter (ENVO:01000060) such as... | depth 30 m
AAACCCGTTTTTCGCATCCCCAACGAATGGTCGCGCAATCACGCGACCAAGTTTTAGTTTATGCAACATCGGCGCGATGTCTTTGCAAAGTTTAATCAATCGATCACGCCCGAACGTGTCTTCGTGGGCTGCAATCTGTAAAACAGAATCCACTGATGTATAACAAATCGGCCAGCCCGACGTCATATGTGCGGGGCCTTCATCGTCCAGCACTTGCGTGCCTGACGCATAGCAATTGCCCAAGATACCATCGGTTCCAGCCGCAGCGCAGATCGCTTTTGTGATGTCAGGCGGGAAGGCAGGATTGGTGTTTGGGAACACGTGCCATTCCCACGGCACCGGCACGCCCGCCAATTCCCAGTGGCCAGACGGCGTGTCTTTGCCGTTGGATTTTTCCGTCGCGGCGCCCCACGCGCCTGTCGGGTTCTCGTTTAATCCGGGTATCTTCATGCCGGATGCGAGTTCAACCGCAGCCCCAAGGCCCAGCGCATCAAGCGCGCCAACCTTCAGCGGTATCCCCGCCTCGGCCCGCGCCTGTGCAATATGGCCAAAAGTGTTGGCACCCGTGTCTGGTACGTCCCCGTTAAAGTATTGGTCCGCGTCCGGCGCGCCGCCAATTCCCACACTGTCGATCACGATCAGAAATGCGCGTCCCATTTACGATATCCTTGCACGGACGAGCGGCTGCACGTCGGGTTTTTCACCGATTGTAATCGCGGCCAGAACTGCGGCAGCAGTGGCCTGTGCCGCATCCTCGGTCGCGGCATGAACTGTACACATCGGTTGGTTTTGTCCTACTTTAGCGCCCAATCTGATCACATCAGTCAGCCCCACAGCAGGATTTATCCTATCGGTTTCAACGCGGCGTCCGCCGCCAAGACCAACAACTGCGAGGCCAAGCGCCTCTCCGTCGATCGCGGTGATGTACCCGTTTGTCGGGGCCATGACGTCACCGACAACGGGGGCCACTGGCAAATGTGTCCGCCAGTCTTCGGCCATGTCTGGTGGTCCACCCATTTCAGCAATCAAACCTGCGAAATGCGTCATGGCGCGGCCAGATGAGATCGCGTCTTTCAGCTTTTCTTCGGCCTCGCCCTCGGCTTCGCCATGCAGGGCCAAGACCCGCGCGCCAAGTGCGATGGTCAAATCGTGCAGGCGCGGTGCGGCGAGCCTGTTGCCTGACAGCACGTCCATACAGACCGCGACTTCGACCGCATTGCCGAGCGCTGGCGCAAGCGGTTCGTCCATATCAGTCACAAGGGCTGCCGTCGGGCAGCCTGCGTTATTGGCCACGTCAACCAACGCACGCGCCAATGTTTCCGCCTCTGCTTGCGTTTTCATGAATGCGCCCGAGCCGGTTTTGACGTCCAAAACGAGTCCCTCAAGCCCAGCAGCGAGCTTTTTCGATAGGATCGAGGCTGTGATCAAGTCGATGCTATCGACGGTCGCGGTCACATCACGGATCGCGTAAAGCCGTTTATCCGCAGGCGCGATGGCCCCCGTCGCGCCCACAATTGCACACCCTGTTTTACGTAAAATGCGCCGCAACTGCGCCTCTGATACGTCTGTTTTGACACCAGGAATTGCTTCAAGTTTATCGAGCGTGCCGCCCGTATGCCCAAGCCCACGGCCCGAGATCATGGGCACAAACACACCGCAAGCGGCCAACATCGGCGCCAGCAAAAGCGACACAGGATCGCCGACGCCGCCCGTTGAATGTTTGTCCAAAACCGGCCCGTCGAGATCCCATTTCAGCACATCACCGCTGTCGCGCATGCCCTTGGTTAGCGCCACGCGGCCTGCGTCAGATAGCCCATTTAGGCAAACCGCCATTGCAAACGCACCGGCTTGGGCGTCAGACACAGCGCCAGTAGATAACCCGTTGGTGAACCAACGTAATTCATCGTCTGTCGGGGCGATTTCCATCTTAATTTTGGCGATGATTGCGCGGGCATCCATCATCTAGGCGCGGCTCATATAGGCGGCGTCAAAGCTGCCAGGAAGAAGTTTCCCAACTGTTGTTTCCAACACGGTTCCGTCGGTCGTCGCGAGCGTGACAACCACATCGCCATCCGCGAATTCTGCGATCTTCTGGCGGCACCCGCCGCAAGGTGATACCGGTTGAGGGCTGTCGGCAATAACGGCAATTGCGGCAATTCTTGTGTCGCCACCAGCGATCATCGCCGCGATCGCGCCCCCCTCAGCGCAGGTCCCTTCGGGGTAGGCCACGTTTTCGACGTTGCACCCAACATAGACCGTACCAGAGGCCGCCTGCACCGCAGCGCCTACCTTGAATTTCGAATAGGGTGCGTGGGCGTTTTCACGTACTGCGCGGGCGGTTTCGATTAAAGACATATTTTGGCTCCTGCTATGGCTTTACTTTTTACCATTCGGTCAATATTTTACAAGGCGGCTGTTGAGCCTGAATACGCCGGGCAACGACACCTCTAGCAATTTCAGATCCGCCGATGGGTCGCCGTAGTGCGTCGGCATATCGGGCGGAATGACAAAAGCATCTCCTGCGGAAAGCCGGAAAGGGTCTTTGCCTTCGCCCTCGAGCGTCATCTGACCTTCAAGGACAAACGTGAAATGGATGTCGGCATCATGGGCGGACCATTCTGGCGTTCCAGTCCCGCGCCGCAGCACCTGCACCCCCGCAACATTTTGCGTGTTATGTGCGATGGTGGTGTCGCGGGCTTCAAAACCTGCGCGGTTGGGCGTCCAAGCCGCATCGGCCCCAATGTTGTGCACAAAACGTTGTCCCTGCCAGTCCCGATCACGGCGCAAAATTGTGGTTGGCAGCGTCATGTCGTGGTCAATTTCGGTGATGTGTTCGGCGGGCACACCAATTTCGATCACTTCAATTCCGTCCGATGCCTCGAGCACGCGGTGGCGAATTTCAGGGGGTTGAATGAAACAATCGCCCGCATGTAGCCGGATCGGACCGCCTTGGTCTTCGTACACCACATCAACCCAGCCGCGGTAACAATAGATCAGTTGAAACCCGACGCGGTGGAAATGCACCATGTCAGGCACGGGGCCGCCGTCAGGAATACGGATATGGCTGGCAATAATTGACCCGCCAAGACGCGACGGGATCAGATCGCGATATTGCATGCCCGCGCGGCCAATTACCCAAGGGGCTTGGTCTGCAAGGCGACGCACAACAAAAGCATGGTCCGTTGTCGGCAATTCCAGCGGGGGGGTCAACGGCGCGATCTCGATTTGCGTGCCACCCGGTGCGGTCAAGGTTTTGACCCCATCCGCAAAACCCACGTCATCGGTCATAATGCGCAAATGCGCTGCCCGATCATCGCTCACCTCAAGCCGCACGCGCAGCCCGTGGCCGGAATAGACCGCAACAGCCGGATCATCTGCAGGATAGATCGAATCCAACCGCATCCGCATCGTTTTGTCGAAAAACCCAAGGTCAGCACGTAGGTTGGTGGACGGCAGGCGCACTTCGGCGCGTATTTCATGGTTATCTGTCATGAAACAAGCCTGATCCGGTCGATCAAAATTTGCAAGACCGCGCGGGCTTTTGTGTGTACATTGCATCAAGCTTGCCCTTCGGGGATAAAAGTAGTTTAACATTAAACTATACCGCAGGGGGACCATATGACAGACAAGACAGATGACCGCGCCCGTCAGGCCGCATTGGACTATCACCAGTTTCCCAAACCCGGAAAACTAGAGATCCGCGCCACCAAGCCAATGGCCAATAGCCGCGACCTTGCCCGTGCCTATTCCCCTGGTGTTGCAGAGGCCTGTATTGAGATTGCCAAAAACCCTGATACCGCCCGCGATTACACAGCGCGCGGCAATCTTGTGGCGGTTGTCACCAACGGCACGGCGGTGCTTGGACTTGGTAATATCGGCGGCCTTGCGTCCAAACCCGTGATGGAAGGCAAAGCTGTCCTGTTCAAGAAATTCGCCAACATCGACTGTTTTGACATTGAGCTAAGCGAGGCCGACCCTGAAAAGTTGGCCGACATTGTTTGTGCGTTGGAGCCTACGTTTGGCGCGATCAACCTTGAAGACATCAAAGCCCCTGAGTGTTTCATCGTTGAAAAATTGTGCCGCGAACGCATGAACATCCCCGTGTTCCATGACGATCAGCACGGCACCGCGATTGTGGTCAGTGCGGCGGCGACCAACGCCCTGCGGCTTGCGGAAAAGAATTTCGTGGACATCAAAGTCGTCAGCACAGGCGGCGGTGCGGCAGGCATTGCTTGTCTGAATATGTTGCTTAAGCTCGGCGTTAAGCGTGAAAACGTGTGGTTATGTGATATTGAAGGCCTTGTTTACAATGGCCGAACCAAGGATATGACCCCGCAAAAAGCCGACTATGCCCAAGGCACCACCGCTGCAACGCTTGGTGATGTGATTGACGGCGCTGATCTGTTTCTTGGCCTTTCTGGCCCCGGTATTCTGAAGCCCGAAATGGTCGCCAAAATGGCAGACACGCCGATCATCTTTGCGCTTGCCAACCCGAACCCCGAAATTGACCCCGCAGCCGCCCGTGCGGTGAACCCAAAAGCGATTATCGCGACGGGGCGGTCGGACTTTCCCAACCAAGTGAACAACGTGCTTTGCTTCCCGTTCATTTTCAGAGGTGCATTGGATGTGGGCGCCACAGACATCAACGACGAGATGAAAATCGCTTGTGTTGAAGGCATCGCCAAACTTGCGCGCATGACCACCAGCGCCGAAACCGCCGCCGTATATCACGGTGAAAAGCTGACGTTTGGCGTAGATTACCTGATCCCCAAACCGTTTGATCCGCGCTTGATGGGCGTTGTCGCAGGCGCGGTGGCGGCAGCCGCGATTGCAACTGGCGTCGCCACCCGCCCCATCGCAGATATGGAGACATATAAGGCGAACCTTGACGCCTCTGTTTTCAAATCATCGATGATCATGCGTCCTGTTTTTGAGGCCGCCCGCACCGCAGAACGCAATATCGTCTTTGCCGAGGGCGAAGATGACCGTGTGTTGCGCGCCGCCCAAGCGATCATAGAAGAAACCACCGACAAGCCGATCCTGATTGGCCGCCCAGAGGTGATTGAACGACGCTGCGAGCGTGCGGGCCTGAAGATCCGGCCTCAGGTTGATTTTGAAATCGTGAACCCCGAAAACGACCCGCGGTATTATGATTATTGGAATACCTACCACGACATCATGGCCCGCAAAGGTGTGACCCCTGATCTGGCCAAGGCAATCATGCGCACAAACACCACTGCAATTGGCGCAGTTATGGTGCAGCGCGGCGAGGCGGACAGTCTGATCTGCGGCACATTTGGTCAGTTCCTTTGGCATCTGAATTACGTGCGTCAGATCCTTGGGACTGAGGACCTCCACCCTGTGGCTGCGATGTCGTTGATGATCTTGGAAGACGGTCCATTGTTTGTGGCTGATACTCAGGTTCACCCGCAGCCAACCCCAGAACAGATCGCGGAAACAGTGATCAGTGCAGCCCGCCACGTCCGCAGATTTGGCGTCACCCCAAAAATTGCGCTGTGTTCGCACAGCCAGTTTGGCAACCTTGATTGCGACACGGGCCGCCGGATGCGTGGTGCTATGGAAATTCTTGACAGCGTACCGCGTGACTTTGATTACGAGGGCGAGATGCAGCTTGATGCCGCGCTCGACGTGGAATTACGCAACCGGATTTTCCCCAATGCCCACCTGCCAGGTGCTGCAAACTGCGTCGTGTTCGCGAATACTGATGCGGCATCAGGCGTGCGCAATATCCTGAAAATGAAGGGGGGCGGCCTTGAGGTTGGCCCCATCCTGATGGGCATGGGCAACCGCGCACATATCGTCACGCCGTCGATCACTGCACGCGGTCTTTTGAATATGTCTGCGATTGCAGGCACACCTGTTGATCACTACGGCTAATGCCGCCTGTGTAAATTAATTAACCCCAGTTTCCTGTTAGCGCCGCAACCTTGCTTGCGGCGCACAAATCTCCTGCGTACACATATGTCAGACATTTAAGGGAGGACGCGCGATGGGTTATTCAGAGGTTTACAAAAGCTGGCAGGACGATCCAGAGGCATTCTGGATGGACCAAGCAAACGCCATTGACTGGGTAAAGCCACCAAGCCGTGCGTTAAACGCCGACAACGCCCCCTTATACGAATGGTTCACCGACGCGCAGGTCAACGCCTGTTACAATGCCGTTGACCGCCACGTTGAAAACGGGCGCGCTGACCAGACCGCTATAATCTATGACAGCCCGATCACCGGCAAAAAGGGCACGACGTCGTTTGCTGAATTGCAAACACAGACCGCGTCGCTCGCGGGTGCGTTGCGCGATCAAGGCATCGTGTCCGGCGACCGCGTCATCATCTATATGCCGATGGTCCCCGAGGCACTTGTGGCCATGCTCGCATGTGCGCGTATCGGTGCGGTGCATTCAGTGGTGTTTGGCGGGTTTGCTGCCAATGAACTTGCCGTACGGATCGACGATGCGACGCCCAAGGCGATTATTGCCGCGTCTTGTGGTGTAGAACCGGGGCGCGTTGTCGCCTATAAACCCCTGCTTGATGGCGCGATTGATCTGGCAACGCACAAGCCTCATTTCACGGTTATTCTGCAACGCAACGAAGGTCCCTGTGACCTAATCGCAGGCCGTGACCATGATTGGCACGATGTGCAAGACGGTGTCACCCCAGCCGATTGCGTTCCAGTGTCCGGCGATCATCCCGCCTATATCCTTTATACGTCCGGCACGACCGGCGCGCCCAAGGGCGTTGTCCGCCCGACCGCTGGCCATCTTGTGGCCCTGCAATGGACGATGAAATCAATCTATAACGTCGACCCCGGTGACGTGTTTTGGGCGGCGTCTGATGTTGGCTGGGTCGTTGGGCATTCGTATATCTGTTACGGCCCGCTGATCACCGGCAACACTACCGTGGTGTTTGAAGGCAAGCCAGTTGGCACCCCAGACGCAGGCACATTCTGGCGCGTGATTGAAGAACACAACGTCCGGTCATTCTTTACCGCACCCACCGCTTTTCGCGCGATTAAGCGTGAAGACCCAAAGGGCAAGCTGATCAAAAACTACGATATCTCTTGTTTGCGTGCGCTGTACCTTGCGGGTGAACGCGCTGATCCTGACACGATTGAGTGGGCACAAAAGATCATGGGCGTGCCTGTTTATGACCATTGGTGGCAAACCGAAACTGGGTACACGATTGCGGGCAACCCTGCGGGGATTGAGGCGCTTCCGGTTAAAATTGGCAGCCCGACCGTGGCGATGCCCGGTTATGACGTACAAATCCTAGATGACGGCGGCCACCAAATGCCTGCGGGTGAATTGGGGGCGATTGCGATCAAACTGCCCCTGCCACCGGGTACATTGCCGACGCTTTGGAATGCTGAAGAGCGGTTCAAGAAATCCTATCTCAACACCTTCCCCGGATATTACGAGACCGGCGATGCGGGCATGATCGACGAAGACGGATACCTGTATATCATGGCGCGCACCGATGACGTGATCAACGTGGCGGGGCATCGATTGTCGACTGGCGCTATGGAAGAGGTCCTTGCAGGCCATCCAGATGTCGCCGAATGCGCGGTGATCGGGGTTGGTGATACGCTGAAAGGACAACTGCCGCTTGGGTTGGTTTGTACAAACAACGGCACACAAAAGTCCGACGCCGATATTGAGGCTGAATGCATCAAGCTGGTGCGTGAAAAGATCGGCCCAGTGGCCGCGTTCAAACTGGTCACAGTCGTGAACCGCTTGCCCAAAACGCGGTCAGGTAAAATCCTGCGCGGCACAATGGTCAATATAGCCGACAGCAAGCCCTACAAACTGCCTGCAACGATTGATGATCCAGTGATTTTGGATGAAATTAAAGCGGCGTTGGTGCCGATGGGCTATGCGAAAGAATGACAACAGTGGCTCGCTCTGGGCCCTTCTATGACATTTGCGCAGGACGCGGCATTCAGCTTTTTCTGCAGCAGTTTGTTGTGTTCAAATTTTGTGCTGTATCCTGACGCGGCAATGGGTCGTTAAAAAAGAGTCAGATTATAAAATGCATTTTGTTGTCGTCGCTGATTTAGTAGTTGCTGGATTTTTAGTGGGCGCAAACGCGTGGTTTTTCTTTATACAATCTCCAGCACTAATTGCTATAATGGGTCGAGACAAGTTTGTGCCGCTCCAAATGCGGCTAACCAAATTACTTTTCCAAAACCTTAGTACAGCAGCCCTCTTGAGGTTGTATTTGCTTGGCTAGCCGGTCCTAGCGGCGCTATACTCGGGGCAGCGATTGCCGCAATTGCGGCATTGATCGCGCAATTCGCCATCATTTCGCGTGCACTCAAAGCGGGCGGCAAGGGCCGTATTGAGACGATGGCAGAAGGTGGCGACAATTCGGTGGGAAAGTTTGCGAGCGAAGGCAGCGGCCCATCGGCGAAATTTTGGCATCGCACCGTCGTGGTATTTGTTGGTTTGGTCTTGATTGGGGCCGTTATTAACATTGACGGTATCGTTCGCTAACTGCAGAGATCCTTTTCAGGTCACATTATACAGTTGCGTTCGACGACACAGGCAATATTTATTAGATTATGCGAATTGCTCGCGGATTAGCCGTTCTTCCAACCCATGCCCCGGATCAAACAATATCCGGTGGTGCACGCTTGGATCGGACCGGATTTCTACGCTCGCCACATCTCGCACTGATTTACCGTCTGCATCGGCCATCACGGGGCGCTTGTCGGGTTCGATCACGTCAAACCGAACCATGGCCAGTTTGGGCAGCAACGCGCCGCGCCAACGGCGGGGCCGGAACGCGGACATGGCTGTCAGGGCAAGTACATCAGACCCAATCGGTAGAATCGGACCATGCGCGGAGTAGTTATAGGCGGTCGATCCCGCAGGTGTCGCCACCAACGCACCGTCACAGACCAATTCGTTCATGCGCAACTTGCCATCCACGGTGATGCGCAGCTTGGCGGCTTGCGGACCCGCACGCAGCAGGCTGACCTCGTTGATCGCAAGCGCTTCGTGCATGGACCCGTCTACGCAAAGCGCTGTCATCGATAGCGGGTTGATCACTTCTTCGACCGCCACATCTAGTCGGGCGGGCAGATCGGTCGCGTCAAATTCGTTCATCAAAAACCCAACAGTGCCACGGTTCATCCCGTAGACAGGCACCGCCAAATGCTGGGTCGCGTGTAAGGTTTGCAGCATAAATCCATCGCCCCCCAAGGCCACGATCACATCGGCGGTGTCCAATGCGACATTGCCATGGGCTGTCGACAAATCGGCAAGCGCGCGCTGCGCAAGCGGTGCCGGACTGGCCACAAAGGCGATTTTAGGGCGAGGCATGGCGTAGTCCTTGTCATGTGGTTCCCAACTTGTCCCAAGATCAGGGGCGAAACACAAGCCATCCATCGGAAACGGTAAGTGCCGCGACAGACAGACACGGGGTCGCTTTGGCGCTTTTGACGACTGCTGTGTTGCGCTATCAAACTGCAACGCAACCTGTCTATGCCCTAAGGGACCACTGAAATGACCAATACTGTCCGCGATTCTGGCTTTTTCACCGAAACACTCGCGACCCGCGACCCTGATCTGCATGCCGCAATGCAGGCCGAGCTTGGCCGCCAACGCGGCGAGATCGAATTGATCGCGTCCGAGAACATCGTATCCGCTGCCGTCATGGAGGCCCAAGGCGGCGTCATGACGAACAAATACGCCGAAGGCTATCCGGGTCGCCGGTATTATGGCGGTTGTCAACACGTTGATGTGGCCGAGAATTTGGCCATTGATCGCGCCAAGCAGCTGTTTGGCTGTGATTTTGCCAACGTGCAGCCAAACTCTGGTTCGCAGGCGAACCAAGGTGTGTTTCAGGCGCTTTTGCAGCCGGGCGATACAATCCTTGGCATGTCTTTGGACGCGGGCGGTCACCTGACCCACGGCGCAAAGCCAAACCAATCGGGTAAATGGTTCAACGCCATTCAATACGGCGTAAAGCGCGAAGACAACTTGCTGGACTACGACGAGGTTCAGCGCCTTGCGACCGAACATCAACCTAAAATGATCATCGCTGGCGGGTCCGCCATTCCGCGCATCATCGATTTCGCCCGTATGCGCGAGATAGCCGATAGCGTTGGCGCTTATCTGTTCGTTGATATGGCTCATTTTGCTGGTTTGGTCGCTGCTGGTATCTATCCATCGCCGTTCCCACACGCACATGTCGCCACCTCAACCACGCATAAAACCCTGCGCGGTCCACGCGGTGGTCTCATCGTCACCAACGACGAAGCGATTGCCAAGAAATGTAACTCTGCCATCTTCCCCGGCATCCAAGGTGGTCCGCTGATGCATGTCATCGCGGGTAAGGCTGTGGCATTCGGCGAGGCGCTGCGCCCTGAGTTCAAAGCTTATCAAGAACAGGTTGTCAAAAACGCCCAAGCGCTTGCCGATCAGCTGATCAAGGGTGGTTTGGACATCGTCACAGGCGGCACTGACACGCATCTGATGCTGGTTGATCTGCGCCCTAAAGGTGTGACTGGCAACATCACTGACGCCGCCCTTGGCCGTGCGCATATCACCACAAACAAAAACGGCATCCCGTTTGATCCTGAAAAGCCAACGGTCACATCAGGTATCCGTTTGGGCACGCCCGCTGGTACTACCCGTGGGTTTGGTGAAGCCGAATTCCGTCAGATTGCCGATTGGATTGTCGAGGTTGTCGACGGTATCGCCGCAAACGGCGCAGATGGTAACGAGGCCGTCGAGGCCAAAGTGCGCGCTGAGATCGAAGTGATGTGCAACAAGTTCCCGCTGTATCCGAACCTGTAAGCATGATGCGTTAAAACGCATCCTACTCAAATTTGGGCCGTCACACATGTTGTGGCGGCCTTTTGCGTGGTCAGACGATCCCGCGTTGCACCAACACGATAACGACCAATACAAAGACAACAATAAACCCAAACGCGAGCAACCCAAGCCATCCAAGAAATTTGCCTCGTGCGCGATCCTTGGGGTCAACGGATCGCAGGAATTGGGTCAATCAGGCATGTGCTTTGGCGGCTTTGCTTGCATCGACCATGCGGCTGAGTTTTGGATGAGCCAGTACGGTTGCGGCCTGCGCCAAATACATCGCCTCGCGCTGCTCCGCCCGTGGTAGTAACCGTCCCGCCCTACGCACCTGCTGCCCAAGCGTTTTATCCCGCACCCATAGTTGCGTTTCCATCAAGTTGCGGACTTCGTCCACTTGGGTTTGTAGCGTATTGGCAGAAATAAATTAGGTTTGGCATGGCGCGCTGATTGGCTCAATCCCTCTGGTGTTTCTGATCTGCCGCGCGTTAGATTAGATGTATGTTAAACACGGTTCATTATGATGGCCCCGACGCCACCCCCCTGCTGATTGCCCATGGATTATTTGGATCTGCACGCAATTGGAATGTGATTGCCAAGCGGCTATCTGCGACCCGCCATGTGGTGGTTGTCGACATGCGCAATCATGGGGCAAGCCCTTGGTTTGATGCGCATTCTTATGGCGAATTGGCCGCGGACTTGGCCGAGGTTATCGACCAACCGATGGACGTGCTGGGCCATTCGATGGGCGGCAAGGCCGCTATGGTCCTTGCATTGAAATACCCGAATAAAGTCAACCGCTTGGTCGTGGCGGATATTGCGCCAGTTGCTTATTCGCACACCCAAATGGGGCCGCTTGAGGCGATGCGGGGGGTGGACTTGAGTGTAGTGAAAAACCGCGCAGAGGCGCTTGCACAGCTTGTAGGGTTACAGGATGGCGTCGCTGATTTTTTGCTGCAATCGCTTGATTTCAAGAACAAACGATGGAAATTGAACTTGGATGTTTTGGCCGCTGAAATGGATAAAATCATCGGATTTCCTGAGGTTTCAGGGACATTCGACGGACCTACGTTGTTTTTGTCGGGGGCCAATTCTGACTATGTGCAGCACGCGCACCGCGGTACGATCAAGGCGTTGTTTCCCCAGTCACATTTCGCGAAAATTAGCGGCGTGGGGCATTGGTTGCATGCTGAAAAACCGCGCGAGTTTGAGGCGTCTGTTACCGCGTTTTGCGCCATATGATTTGCATAAGT
>TARA_B110000211_G_scaffold25235_2_pt1 | contig 12069 bp, 8 predicted proteins | sample TARA_B110000211 | Tara Oceans TARA_B110000211 (sample SAMEA4397516) | marine metagenome | biome: Polar Biome; feature: [DCM] deep chlorophyll maximum layer (ENVO:01000326); material: water (ENVO:00002006), including particulate matter (ENVO:01000060) such as... | depth 30 m
TATAATATCGCTATTAATAGTATTAAATATTTCATTTATCTTATCATTATTAGTATATAAATATATGCGTTGGTCCTTAAATAAATCACCGTCAGAGCTCTCCCACTCGCCAGGGTTTTTAGTAACTAATACCCAGTCATCATCATTCCCCCACTCCACCCCTAAATCTAAAGTGTTAAAATTATCTTGATAGCGCTTAAAATAGTTGTATTCAGCGGATGTAATATCCATATTAGTTGCTTTTTTATGCCACCAATTATATGGTATTAAGGGGGCGTCAGATATGTCGGAAGTTCCCTGATAAAACTGACTAGCGTTATTTACGATGGCTTTATCCATATCCGTAATCTTATCCGAAAACATAACGGTTATTTTATTAGCTAAGTTACTAACCCCTTTTAATAATTGATTTAAACAATATATCATATGTTCGTTAAATATTGTTATTCCTGATTCTGCGAATATAACCGTTAAGATATTAAACACTGTGGATAAGAATTCAAATTTTAATTGTGTTTTAAGATTTTCGAAAGGTTCCTCTAAATCAATTCGTTTGTCACTAAGATTACTTATTGTCACGTTTTTATAAAGAGCCGTTGCGGCGGCAGCTTGAGTAAATGCTGTCTTTACTTTGGTGGAATCAGAAGGCGGACGCGGAGGACCAGAATTTTCTGGATTTAATATCTTGTTTAACTCTTCCAAGACCATATCTAATAGGGGACCACTTCTTCCAAATTTCTGTAATTCTTTAATGTCACCAGAAAAGGTGACAGTAATCATATTCAAAAAATCTTTAAGTTCTAAACCAATAAGATTGTTATTAACCTCTACCCACTCCGTTAAACCGGTATCAGCGACATCAAGCCTCCTTCTAATTTTTCCGCCGGTTCTATGTGTATGAGCACACACCGCCTTCAGTAATTCAGAACTTTCATTAAAAAGTTTATTAAACCCATATGAGTGGCCGGCGGACTCTTTACTTGCTCCACCCATTTGATACGCCGGTCGGGCGGTTCCTCTTGGTCGCAACCGACCTAACCAATTGGTAATATTTTCTGAAGTATCTTCTATTTTTTTTTTAATCCCAGAAAGATATCTCTGTTTGATACCACCATTAATAATTTTAGTATCTAATAATTGGTCAACACCGTCCCCAATTATTTTAAGCAATGATTCAATTTTTGCTATTTTTATATTTTCTTTTCGTTTAGAACGGCGGAGCGGAGCATCACCGCCCACCCCCCCCTTGATTTCACCCCACATATAAATAGCCCCATTTACTTTACCGTTATCTAGGATGGTAGTTATTCGGTCGCTTACGACGTCGCCTCCACTTTCGTTCTTAATAAATTCGCGCAATTCGTTGGAAGCAACTAATTTACACGCTGCTTTCTTGTTAGAAACGACTTCGGCAGTGGCCTCTTCTTTTGCCTTCTCGACCTCTTCTACTTCTTCGTGTATATCAGTTATTTTTGCTCCCCTTTCATCTTCTGTGAGTGCCCCAAGTTCCGGTTCTTTTGCCATACGTGCTCGGCGACGAATCCCTTTTTTACTGCGTTCTTTTATATTGGTGTTATCATCAGGTATAACCGCATTCGGCCTGGGCAGAATATATTCCTGACCTTTTACCCATGTGATAAACGAATTTGTTGAGGCGGCGGCGGCGGCGGCGCGCATCCTTCCATTGTATGCGTTAGTTACGTCAATCTTTACTGAAGAAATAATATTATTATTATCAGCATAAGAATTTTCGGCACTCCTGTTACTAGTATATACTACCAGAGAAGTATATCTATTATATTCATTTTTATTTTGGTATTCCTGTCCACCAAAAATAACCCCCCCATTTTTATTAGCTAACTTACTAAAGTTACCTCTAATTTCAGCACTGAGGTCTTTCTGTTCTGCTATATCGGTCTGTATATTATTGAATTCCTTATTATATTCAATTATTTTCCCCGCTGCCATAACATGTGTTTCATTTGTTATAGCCGCCAGAGCAGCCAACCGATCGTTAACTATATGAATTGTTTGCCTATTATGATTAAGCATATTTAGTAGTCTATCTAACTTAACTTGACTATAATCACCAGATTTTTTAATATCTAATATAAATAAGTCAGCACTTTTTTCAAGTTCTCGTAAACAAGTTCCATATTTTGAAAGGTCTTCTGTTGGTTGGATTTTACTAATTCCCTCGGCAATATATGTGCTAATAAGTTTTAAAAATACAAAATTGGCTCCTCTGTCCCCTTTATTATAGTCAGAATGACTTTCGGGAACATATTTAGTTGGCCATTCTTCATTCTTTTTAAAATACTCTACATTTAAAAAGTCTTCTCCCTGCGTCCTGTCATACTGTAATTTACCACCAGCAGACTGTATCATAAATGCGTAAACTACGTTCCAAGATTCTAACCGGTGTGGTCTAATATCAGGGGAATCTCTAATACGACCAGATGGTTTATCACTCGGCGATGTGAATGCCATTGTTATGCCACCGGAATCATCTAAATACTGATTAACATGTTCATTTATATACTTATTGGCCTCCGACGCACCTAACGTATCTACGGGGGTGGTATTATTTGTACGCCCTACAGCCTTCGCAATCGCCCCCAATACCTTCTTTTTGCTTTTATATTTTTTTTTTTTTTGTTTCACAAGAATATTTTGCTGGTCATCCACCGTAAAAGTCATTAAATCCCTAACCCATTTATATAAGGTGGTTCCTGTAGAAATTTTTTTCCCCTCCGCCAACCAAATATGATGCTCTTTAAAATATAAATGAATTAAATATCTTAATAAAATAAGATTGTCCACACCTGGACACTTATGTATATACCCTATATATTCCGCATCGGTCTGGGTTCTTCCTTTAAGAAAGTCTTGACCTTGTGCGGATTTTAAATTTAAAGTTGGCCATGATTTATATGATTCATCAAATATTCGATAATTTTTTTTTACTTTATCTGTAAGATATTCAGGACTTATATTAAACCAATCATATCTTTTCGAATTATACCATATATGAATTTCATTCTTATTATTTCTTTCTATTGAATCTATGAAAAATATTCTTCGGGAACTCTCTCTTAAACTATCAAACAATATTGCGTTATCACCTTTAAGTTGAATACCTTTACCTAATGTTTTTGATTCATCTAAAATTGATGAAGATGACGCTGGGTCCCATGAATTAGTAACAGGCACAATATGATTTAAACATTTTGAGTTTCTTAAAGTAGACGTCAGAGCATATAAACTATCTCCGGCAGAAGCATCTTTGCCCCAAATTTTCTTTGCGGCACGCTTAGTTAGCGATGACCTACTCAGAGACCCAGCAAGCACACAATCCATTGTATAATTAACAATGTTGCTATTATTCAGAATGTTTTTTAGTTTATCGGTTATTAACTCTGGCAACGCCTTTCGTCGGGTCTCCTCTTTTTTTGATTTTACGTCACGTGTTAACATTTTTTTTATAGAATATATTTCTGTTATCTTATCTGATAGAAATACAATCATACTTAGTTGTTCTGTTACTCCATAATCAATAAAATAATTAAATTGTGAATAAAATTTTCTTAAATGACTAGGGTCTTCCGCATCAAATAGAGCACCTCCTTCTGATATATACGGATTATTATGTAGATAATTAAATGTAGGCCCCTCGTGTTCATTACCTGAAGGTTTTAACATACTTAGCGCAGGGTTGTATAAACTAAATTGTAATTCTGATTTAAAATTAAATTTTTCATCATTGAAATTTATACCTGCGTTATTTATACTAATCGGTATATCATCGCAAAAAACTTTTTTAAATGCCCCCGCTATACAGTCCAAATCACACCACCCAACCGCACCGATAATCCCCTCTTCTCTAACTTTCCACTGCGACCCTGGACTAGCCTGTGACACTCCTTTGTCTTTAAAGGTGTTCTTTAAAAAATCCATAATTTTAACCTTTATTGTCTCTTTGGTTAAACTCCGTTCATTTAACCTTAGGGGATTTATATCAACACATTTTATCGGGTTTCTTGGAAGTTTTAACTTATTAAATCCCCCTAATATTTTATTTCCATCCTTCTTAATAAGTATATCTTTAAGTGATTCTATTAAACTTCTAAAACTGGGGAAATCGTGAGCAGGTTCAGATCTGCGTGATATAAACCGATACATGGTTAAGGCGAACGTAAGCATCTCTACCACTTTTACGCGCGCTTCTTCCTCATCCCCGGGGTCCACCCCTGCACCTCCAACTAATATAGGAGGTGGCATGGCAGTATTAATGCCTGTATCAAATTTGTTTGTTAATCGGGGTTCAGTTGGGAAATCAGTATCCGGCACAATAAGTTTAATATAACTGTATAAAAATTTTTTCTTAAACGCATCATCCTTTTCTAATACTCCAGGGAAGAGTTCGTATAAACCGCTTACTACGGCATATAAAACCTTCTCATTTACCCTTGGATATTTCTGTATGGCCTCAGTTATTAATGCCTTATCCCTTTCTGTTATAGAGACTTCACTAGAATCTCCAGGAGTGTCACCAGATGTGTCCCCCGGCCCTTGAATATCAATATTTGGTTTTTCGATATATGGGTTTACTAAAGTTTCTGTATCGGTTTCTGTTTCTGTTTTTTCAGCAATTTCTACGGTTTCTGTATAGGCTATTTCTTGAACTACCTTGTTTTCATTGTTAATTTTATCATATAAATCAGTCATTGCTGTCATATAAAAATGTCTGGATGAAGTTACTTGACGTAATTTTTCTTTACTGGCTATTTCACTAATAATAATATCTATATTTGATATGATTTTATTAATGTCATTAGGAAATTGATCTATTATATTAATTATTTTAAGCAATTTATCGCGATAATTTCCGTTATAATTTTTTGTAAATAATTCATTTATAATAGATTGACGGATTTTAGAAATTTCGGGTGTGATCTCCTTTTCAGCGAGGGGCGCTCCACCAGATTGTTTTAAAATAAAATCAGCATAATCCATTATAATTTGTTTACCATTTTTACTAGAAACTGTATGGATATTACCAGTTATAGGACATGTTATAAATTTATACATTATAATATATAAATATATATTTATATTTTTAAACACATATTAACACAGCAACCTGATGTTATTATAAGGCAGATTTGACATTTGTTCTCGTATTATAGACATTATTTTTTTATCTTCATTGTTAACCAGTGCGTTTTGTATTTTGCTTTGAAGTTTCGCAATTTTTGCCTCCTTTTCCTTTTCATTTAATGGTTGGTCCATTATTGTTTTAACGGCTTTTAAATAGGTTTTTTTTACTTTATCAAATATTGTATAAATTTTCTCCTCGCACTTGTATTTCTCTTCTAATTTATCTTTTACATCGTCCGTGGCTAGAACCGTATTCATTTTATCCGTATATCGCTGTAGTGCTTTTTCATACGCTTTTTTTTCTTGGTCAGTCCCATTCTCAACAATACTATTAATCTCTTTACCCAATCTTCGCGACTTATGTTTTAAATTATCTAGTTTATTTTTAACATTTTGTAAACTGCTTCTCCCTTTATTTAACTGCTGTGACATTTATATTAATATAAATATCTTTTAATTTATATTTAAACTTAAATATTAGTTTAAATATACATGTTCAGTAAATTTATCCACAATTCAGATACAATAAAAGCTGATTATATTATTAAAAAGGAACCGGTTATTGATATTGATATTCAAAACACTATAGTAAATGATATGAAAAATGACAGCGATGATAGCGAATCTATTACAATTGATAAAAATGAGGAAGCAACACTAACGCATACAAGTGAATTTTTATATATTAAAACCAGAGAGAATATAAAAAAAAGATTGAATAAAACTATCGAATTTGATATTGCTGATACAATTAGATGGAGATTTATATGGAGGAAAACCGGCGATATTATGGAAGGACTTTCCCTAGTAACGTCCCTTATATCTACAGTATTATCATTTTCTGCCGGGGCATTTAATGTGTCGAACCTTGCCTTCGCTGCCGGGTGTTCCGGGTCAATTTCTCTCGCATTAATGCGGGCAACTTCGTACGCTTTAAAAGAAAGTAAAGAGAGAGAAGAACAATTAAATATTTTATTGGATAAAGCTAAAATAAAACAGGTTCCTTCGCTAATTTATGACACGGATAATGCCTAAATTAGGCGGAGGTAATATATTTGTCTACATTTTTATCAAATAATGCTCTATCATTAATATATTCTTCGGCGGCTATAGTATTAAGTGGATCATCTGGATTAGGATATGTTAATAATTGCGGAATAAAGACATCAACTATATGAGTTAATGTATATATTGGCGACCAAGCTGTATTTAAGACATCTAAGCATATACTCCCCGAAAAAAAATCTATATTGGGATGCCATATCTTATCTACAAATCCTATAGATGGGGATTTAAATGGGTATTCCCGCGGGAAAGAGATTATTATTTTCCACACGCCATTTTTATACTTAGTATCATCCGGGCCATTAATATAGCAATAGATCGTATTTTTATCAATTATTGTAACTTTACTGACTTTATTCAGAACTTGTATATCCCTATCAATTCTTTTATTTGTAAACTCCATTATTTATTATTAATAAATATTATTTTTATATATTTATAATCTTAGATAATTAAGTAAATTAGTTATCTAAAATATCGGAGTATTAAGATTGTTTTTTAATAGAGTTTACAATTTTTTTTTTTAAATACTTTAAATTATCTTTCAAAAATAATACCGATGCGGTTCTTTCTCCTGAAATTTTAGTTACAATAGATTTAAAATTACTATTATAAATGGATTTTTTATATACACCCGCAATTTTATGGATAATATAACCCCAATCCTTTGGATAAGATAATATAACTTCGCCTAATAATATATTTAAATCTGAAACATCAATATAATTTAAGAGTTCTATACTATTACCCTCCAGGAGTGATTTTAAATTTTTATTAGTTTTTTTATAATTCAAAACACCCATAAAAGAATCAATATAAAAATGCTCGTAAACATAACCCTTATTATAAATATAATAACTTGAATAAAATAAATTATTAAGTCGCTCTATAGTTTTCTTTAAGATTCGGCACATATTTTCAAAATAAACCAAGTCAAAATAAATATACATTTTATATGGGACGATATGTGTAGTAGTTTTATTAAATTTTATATAAAATTCGGAACTATCATCAACGTGTTTTTTTATAAAAACCGTATCTTTATTATAGAATTTCCAACTATTTATAGATAAAATATTATACTCTTCGTTTATGGTATACTCCAGATTTTCAGCATAGATTTCACCATCCTCATAAGATAATTTTATAACTAAATTTAGAATTAATAATTTATAATTTATCGCGAAATTATTTATTATCGCTAAATATTCATCTATGATCATATTTACAGTTACATTTGAGGGCGTCGCCGGGGGATTATTTAAAGTTTTAATATAATAAGGATTAATTATAAATTCTTTCTTGGGATATATATATTTAATAGGTTTTTTTGTAACTGAGATGAATTTCTTTCTTAAAATAATTAAGGTTTTATATAATTTATCAGATGTGCTATCAAAAAGTCTAATTCTGATATTTTCAATTATCGGTTTCCGATAAGTATCTAAAATATTTATTTTAAAATTATCAACCCATATACTATCTTTTTTCCAAATTTTAATTTTAATTTTGGCCAAATGTAAAAGAGACTCCTCAAAAATAAAGTTATTTAATTTAATAGCTATATAATTATGTAAATATATATTCGCCTTTATCGTTTTAATCATTATTTTTGGTATATTATCACATTCATCCGAATTAACAAAGTTATATAACTTACCCACAACATCTAAAAAATTATTATTAAGTAAAACCCTATTAAATAAAATACTTATTTCGTCGCAATATATTGTTTTCCCTGGACGAAAAGTAATTTTTAAATTACATACCCGTCCTATAAATGAATCTAAGTAATATATTTTTATATTTTTTATTTTTAACCTTATATATTGGTCGCTTTTAGATAACTTGAACACGTTTAAACCAAACATATCAATTCGTAAATCATCTGAATAATATATTCTTAAAGAACGTATAAATAAATTAAATACTAGCAAGTCATTACTCAATTTATTAAAGTTATTAAAACTATTAATAAGTTTTGTATCATTCCTCCAAAGTTTAAATTTTACATCCGATTTAGGTGAGCTACATAGATTTTTAAATCTATATTCTAAATAATTAACTGATATACTGGGGAAGCAACTCCTATTAAAAACCACTGATAGTTTATCAATAAAATTATTATTATGGCGTATATCTCTTATTGTCAATTCCCCCCTATTGTTTTTAAGAGAAATAGCAGAAGTAATTCCAGAGGTTTTAAATATAAGTCTGAGAAATATACCTAAAAAAAAATTAAAAATACTAATAATTAAGTATAAAATACGAAACAGCATACATTATTATAGAAATATATAATTATGTTTATATTCAAATTTTATCCGCGAACTATAATCGTTTATTTAGTGAGACAAGAAGTATTTATTTTATAGGTGCTGTCGAAGCAACTATATTTATTAGGTGTGGTAATTCTATTTTTTTTATACATCTTATTCAGGCGAAATAGAAATGTTTTTTTTGTTATTGATGACTTCTCTTCTAAAAACTGGACTACTTTAATTAAATCGCATGATGTAAATACGGTTTCCTTGCTTTTTTTTATATTTTGTATTATGTTTTCTTCTATATCACAATTTTTAAAGATACCGCGGATATTATTGTAGTCATAATATATATTATAATTGGTATTTTCGCTGATACTAGCTATATTTTTATGGGTTTTTATTAATTTATACGCACTTTTATAATTCATGTTTTTTATTTTACTATTATAGTCAGTTCCTAATAATATACATAAATCAAGAAATGAATCGTAATTTAATCCTAATTCATATAAAATTTCAGTAAAATTATAATATGATACATAATCTTGTTTATTATTAAAATTACGCAAAATAATTTTAGACCCACATGCCAAAGTATCTGTATCATCACTTATAACACCATCCACAATATTTAAACGCGACAATATAGAACATAATTGTTCAGCCTCAGAAGGTGCGTCAATGTATAATATATTCATTAAATTTAGTAATTTTTTAGAACTCTGGATCACATTATTATCCACATAAACTAATCTTTTTTCCAGATTGGCAATTTTATTTTTTACCTCTATAATTTTTGCGGTATCGTCGGTTAATAATAAATTGGCCTTTAAAGTAAGAACCTGTGTGTGAATTTTTTTTTTGAGTTTTTTTCGGTTATCTAAAGTATGTTTTTTTTCTTCTGGGGGGCGCCCATCAAAAATAAAAACAGGGTTTATTTTAAATTTACTTAGTTTATTAATCATAAAAAATAAACCGTTTATATGATTCCCATTAGAATACAAAAATTTATAAATAAATAAATTAGCATCAATAGCAAATGTTTTGTTTCTAAAATTAGATAATTCTGTTTTATTACAAGGATCTATATTTGTGAATTCGGCAATTAGATTATTTAAATTTTTAATACCCATAAAAATGAGATAATTATAATTAAAATAATAAGAGATTATTTTAAGTATTTATTAAATATTAATTATTAACTATATTGTATGAATTAACTGTTGTGACCTCTTCTTGGATTTCAGACATTAATGCGGATGTTTTATCGGGTATAACTATAATATATAAATCACCGAAAGACTTCTTATGGTAGTTATATAAACCTTTATTATTTAATTTAACTATATTTGTTGAAGCTAATACTATATTAGTATTTATTAAATAATTATCACCAATGCTATCTGCGTAATTAAAACCTTTAGTGTAATTACTTATATGAACATTTAACGACAATTCAAGGTCGTAACTGTTATGCTTTCTATATAGGTTTTCGGGGAAATTATTGTAAATAATTACATCGTACGAAATTTCGTTGAATTCTATAGTAAAATCGGTATATATTAAATCTAAAAGGTATGTTTTTTTTTTAACCCCATTGTTTATAATGATTTTAATAAAAGAATAACGCCTCAGAAAATCTATATTGATATCAATTATATATTCTTCATCTTGAATTAAATCATTTACATTAATCTCATGTAAATGAAAATCCGTAATACCAGATATAGTTCTCTTCTTAATATATTTATTTAAGGTGTTAGTCGTTTTATCTATAAAATCTTCACTGGTAAATGCACTTAGAATATCACCTGCTGTAGAATTCTCATCTAATATATTATCCTTAAATTGGTTGAATGTTGATTTAAGATAATCCCCTATAATCGGGTCTAAAGTAGAAAACATTTGATTAAATAACTCAAAAGCGTCTTTAAAGTCAATAGTTACGTTAATATCCTTATCATATTTCTCCTTTTGTATTGGGTCTGATAAAATCTGATACGCTTCAGAAATTTTAATAAATTGCTCTGAACTACCATTATTTTTATCAGGATGATACTTTAAAGCTAATCTCCTATACGCTTTTTTAATTTCTACTATAGATGACTTATTATCTAATTCTAATACTTGATAATAATTACTCATAGAATTTTTAATTAAAATAACTTTAAGCAATTTAATTCTTTCTAAAGTATTTTTTTCGCAATTGGAACATTTGGGCGTCGGTATGTTTCGCGGTTACAATTTCATTAAATTTCTTACCTTTTAAAAATTCTTCTAAAAAATGAATTGTGTAGACACCACATTCGGAATCCTTATATTGAAATTGCTCCTTATTATAAAACTGCTTAAAACACTTTGATTTAAAAACACCCCCGCCAGCCTGTTTTTTTAACACCTTGTTTAATAGTAATATACGATCGTCGTCAACTTTTGTAACTCTGTTTAAAACATTACCTTTCAATACAACGATGTTATCCAATAGTGGTGACATATTCCCCCCTGTTTGTAAAATCATTTGATTTCTTTTATCCCCCATAATATATTTAAATTCCTGCGTATGTGTATCATCAATATTTTCAAGTTTTATTCCCCCATTTAAAATTAAATCATTCCCCTGATTCTTTAATAAGTTCATTAATTTTTTTATTTGTTGCGGCGGTAAGGACCCTACGCTATCGAAATAATATATCCCCCCTGTTTTAAAATCCATATACAAACAAACCCAATGTGACCCGCCGCGATAATGTGGGTCCAAGTTAAAAACAATTCCTAATTTTCGCACACCCTGTTTATATATTTTTTTTAAATTAATTTTACATAATTCATCTGATACACACATTCCTGGAAATATGTCATTATCAAAGTCAATAGGTACAGGTCCTATAAATTTAAAATCCGAATATTTTTGCTCGTATTGTTCCATTACAGCTTGTATATCCAATGTTGACAACCAAGCGTCTTCAGCTCCCTCTGGGGCCTCTGGTCGGAAAGTATTTTGATTAATATCTTTATCATGTAGATTTATCACTGTTTTATTCTTTAATAAACAATAATCTTCGTCGCATCCCGGTGTAAATCTCATCATTCGTTTTTTAATCCCATGCCATAACTCAATATCGCCTAATTTTAAGGATATTTTATCACCAGGATTAGTTTTATTCCAAGCTCTTGCTATTTTTAGTAAGGATGTTCTGCGGAAACATGATCCTTTGTTATCTTCTGTTGATGGGGAACAATACATAGGTTCGTTTTCAGGCATAGTTAACTAATATAAATAATCATTTTTTTTCTTATACTTTTATTTTATATATATATATTAGATAATGCCTCATACTCATAGTAATGGTAAACAAATTTATTCTGTTGATATGATGATTGCTTATGTAAATATATTTAAACCTAAAAGTCAATCTATTGAAGTTAAGACTTTACTAATAACCGGCGTTTCAAATGTTCCAAGGTGTAAAAGTGTCTTTTGTTGAAGTATTTCTGCTCCTCCACTAGAAACTAAAATCCAAATGCTTCTAGATATTTTAATCAATTATTATTAGCAATAAATTTAAATTTCACTCCC
>TARA_B110000211_G_scaffold107302_1_pt1 | contig 12067 bp, 11 predicted proteins | sample TARA_B110000211 | Tara Oceans TARA_B110000211 (sample SAMEA4397516) | marine metagenome | biome: Polar Biome; feature: [DCM] deep chlorophyll maximum layer (ENVO:01000326); material: water (ENVO:00002006), including particulate matter (ENVO:01000060) such as... | depth 30 m
TGATAAATGGTCTATCATCATACTTCGAGACATAGCTTTATTTAACCGACAAACATATAATGTATTATTGAGAAAAAACCTTGAAGGAATTTCATCTTCAACACTAGCTAAAAAATTGAATCGTCTTCTAGATATTAAGCTTCTAAATGTCAGGAAAGACAAATCGCACTCCCAAAAAAAAATATATTGCCTTACAGAAGCAGCTATTACCTTCATGCCAATCATATTTAATATGGCACATTGGGCAGATGAATATGATCAACCAAGCGAATTATTTATTAAGCCGATAGAAAATTACCTTAGTGGGGATAAAGATCTAATAAACACATTTTTAGATGGGCTACGAAAAATTCATTTAGAACAGATTCCGATATCTGATGTAGATTTAATTTTTCAAGAACTAGCAATGATACAATAAATTATTTGTAGAAATATTTTATTATGAAATTAAAAAATGAATTAGGAATAGTAATTAACCCCACACCAAATAGAATAATTAACCCACCAAAAATCATTGGAAGAGTTGGGCTCTCTCCAAGAAAAATAATGCCACCAGTTAAAGAAAACACTGGCAGCAATAATAAAAAGGGAGCAACTTTGCCTACATCATGATTGCGAATTAAACTATTCCAAAGAAAGTATCCTAGTGCAGTCATTACTAATCCCAAATATATGACCGCCCACCAAACCAATTGAGAAGCCCCTTGTATTGCTTCTATTTGACCATTTTCGAATATTGCTGACATTGCAAATAGTTGTGGAACAGCAAATACCGCAACCCAAGCGGTTACTTGCATTACTTTGATGTCTACCAATTTTCGGATAAGAATTTGACCTATTGCCCATGCCAAACCACCCAAAACAACAAGTGCAACATATCCTATGTTTACCCGTATTTCATTTTGTTGCGTCATTATTCCTACGCCTATAAATGCCAAAGCAATTCCAACGAATGTTTTCCATTCTGTTTTTTCTTTTAAAAAGATAATCCCTAATATAACTAGGAATGGCACTTCTAACTGAACAATCAATGCAGCTACTCCAGCATCTAAGCCCTTTAGTCCAGTGAAAGTTAAGCTGTATTGAATAGCAGCGGCTATAATAGCAATTCCAAATAAATTAATTAAGTGTTTCTTTGGAATAGGTACAAACCAAACCAAAACAAATGCAGTCAAACTAAACCTTAAAGCCATCAATAAGATTGGGGGGAAATGATCAATAGCACCTTTAGCAACAACCAACCCCATCCCCCAAACCAGAGGAACGGTCAAGGCCATTAGCACCTCAATTGGTTTTAGTTTTTTCAAATATAAAATACCCTATATGCATGTGTGCTTAAATAATTATCTAGCACCCATTTAATGATAAAGTATCTCAATAAGTCACTGAATAATCTGTAAATTCGCCATCAAAAAGTCTAGTGGCGACATATTCTTTATTTTTTGAAATAAGAATTTAGTTAATTGTCAGTGCTGATTTTTATAGTGCACCTAACACAGGAATTTTTTTTAATACTTCATACTTTTCATAATGTTTAAATACTACGAAAAGTAGTATAGAAATGTCGGCATTTGTAAAAGAACAGATTATAATTATAAATATAGTTAAGTATCTGATTACTCTGCTATATCTTCAGCCCAAAGTTCTGGTTTTTCATTAATGAACTTTGCCATTAAATTAATACAATCTGTGTCATCAGCTATTACAACTTCTACACCTTTAGAACGTAAGAAATCCTCATTGCCCCCAAAGTTTTTATTTTCACCAATAACGACTCTCGGTATGCCAAACTGAAGTATAGTCCCAGTACACATCATACATGGACTCAATGATGTATAAAGTGTTGTATCAAGATAAGTTTTCTGTCGACCAGCCTTACGTAATGCATCCATCTCTCCATGTGCGATGGGGTCACCTTTTTGCACGCGCTGGTTTCGTCCTTGGGAAATCACTTCATTTCCTCGAGCCAATACAGAACCAATAGGGCAGCCTCCTTCATCAAATCCTAACTTTGCTTCTTCATAAGCTATTCGTAGCAAACGTTTGTCATCATTGTTCATGAATGATTATCCTTTTTGTTAAGTACTGGATTGGAATAATATGGTAATTTTTCAACACTAGGTTTCCAAATATTTTTTTCAACCAATTTATCCATATGATCAGCTATCTCATCTAATGTAGCAAACCATACATTTCTCTCCAACAAAGTTTTTTCTATCCAAGCCTCAACTTGCTTCCATCGTGCTAATCTTCCAGTAAGGAATGGATGTAAAATCATCATGAAAAACCCACCAGCGTCATATTGAGCTTCAAATTCTTCCCAAAAACCAGACACTCCTTTAGAGGGTGATTTAACAGGCATCATGTACCCAATTTCATCATAATGAGCAAAAGGCGGCCAATCGTCTGTCCCCCAGTGTACAGGCATTTCATATAACTTTCCTTCTAGTGTCTCTAAAGCATAAGGAATATCATCAGCCATCATTGAGCTATCATATCTCATTCCGTGCTCAATCATCAGATTAACTACTTCATCTGTAATATTATAAACAGGGGCTCTATAACCCCTAGGTAGCATTCCACAGATGCGATTATGTGTATCTAAAGTGCGTTCAAACCATTCTCTTTGATGGCCTCGTGTCTTTATAGGATCTTCATGTATATACCCATGATGACCAATTTCATGGCCACCCTTCAATATTGAATCTACAACACTTGGATAAGTTTCCAGACACCACCCTGGAATAAAGAATGATTGTTTCAGCTCAAAACGCTTATAAGTTTCTAAAATTCGTGGGATTGCTACTTTTGGTCCATATCGCCCCATAGAAATAGGATATAATCTGTCAGAGCTATCTTCAGGTTTCGCAATATGAATAAGACTATCTGCATCCATATCAAAAGTTATAGCAACTGCACATTTTGCTCCATTAGGCCACGGAATTGGGTTACGTATCATAGATCTAGTTACCAGTTAAAAGATGGGCACTTTTTGGGCTCCAACTCAACCATATATCACTACCTGGCTTTAAGTCATACTTAGATAGCTCACGCTCTTGCATTTGAACTTTAAACTCATGATTATTAATATCCTCAAGAAAAAGTGTTACCATAGATCCAACAAATTCTTCAGATATTAATTTACACTGAATCTTATTTTCTGATTTTGGGCTCGATTGTGATAAATGAACAAGATCAGCAGAAATAACAAAACTTGCATCTTGCCCTTTTTTTAGTAAGTTTTTTTCTAAATTTACAATAAAAGTTCCTGATTGCGCTTCAATTTTGGCATTTGATTTAGTAACGCTCGCAACAACCCCAGATAGAATATTATTTCGTCCAACAAATTCAGCAACAAACTGATTTTGTGGTGTACGATAAATATCTTTTGGGCTTCCCACTTGAGCTATCTCACCATTACCCATAATTACAACTCTATCAGCCATTGCAAATGCTTCAGATTGAGAGTGTGTTACATAAACAAAAGTTATTCCAAGCTCTCGCTGCAATTGAACCAATACAGCCTGCATTCGAATTACTAGATGTGCATCAAGTGCAGATAAAGGTTCATCCAACAATAAGATCTTTGGTTCTAAAACCAAAGATCTTGCTAATGCTACACGCTGCTTTTGTCCTCCTGATAAAGTTGATATATCTCGTTCTGAAAATTCTAAGATATCTAACTTTTCCAACCACTCTAATGCTCTTCGTTTTCGTTCTGCCTTATTAATTCCACGCATTTTTAAACCAAATTCAACATTTTCAACAACCGATAAAAATGGAAATAGTGCTAATGATTGCCAAACTAGTGGAGTGTCACGTTCATGTGGTTTAACTTTATTCATTACTTGATCATTCATACGAATTTCACCAATTGTTGGCTCTTCTAATCCTGAAAGCATTCGTAATGTTGTAGTTTTTCCACATCCTGATGGACCCATTATAGCTAAAAATTCACCCTCATTTATTTCAAGGTTTATTTCTTTCACTGCTATAAAATCTCCAAAATGTTTTTGGACGTTTTGAATTGTTACAAGAGGTTTTGTCATTTTTCAGTACTTTTCGTTTGGCGATATACAAAGAATGTTTGGGCAAGAATTACAAGGGTCATGGAAATTAAGAATACAAAAGTTCCAATAGCATTAACCTGTGGATCAATATTACCTTGCACAATTTCAAGAATAACAACTGGCAATGTTTTATTAAGTCCAGAAACGAACCAAGATACTGCGAACTCATCAAATGAAACTGCAGCAGCTAGGCAAAGAGCAGAGATAATTGCTGGCTTACAAAATGGAATTATTACATAGCGCATTGTTGCCCACTCTGAGCCTCCCAAATTCCATGAAGCAGACTCTAAATCAGGGTCCATTTGATTTAATCGCAAGCGAATAATAGCCATTGCAAAAGGTGCAGTTAAAACACTATGTGCAATTACTATTGACCAAAGTTGACCAGACATTCCTAATTTTGAAAGCCAAGCCAACATTGCAAGAGCCATTATAATTAAGGGGATGGTTGGCGGAAGCAATATTAGTGCAAGATATGGGCCTTTAAAGCGAAAATTGTATCGAAAATCTGAATATGCAGTACAAAAGCCTAGTACAGTTGCAATTATTGCCGTCGAAATTGAAACAATCAAACTATTTAATGCAGCTTTCCAAATATCAGGATCATTAAAGATTTTCACATACCATTCAGTCGAAAAACTACCTAGAGGAATTGTTGGAAAACGTTGTGAGTTAAAAGAAAATACGACACTAAATAAAATTGGTGCAAAAACAAAAATGAAAATTGCAACTACATAAGCACCCAAAATAATATTTAAAACACGGCTTGAGTTCATCTAATTACTTTCTTTCGATACGCCAATGCAATACCAGAAAAAGCAACAGCAAATAAAGTGGCCATCATCACTATTGCAACAACCGCAGCTCGTGGCCATTGTTGTCCAGATTTTGTTGTATCTAATATTAGAATTGGTAGAGTCGGCTCTTGTGATCCACCAAGATAAAACGGAGCAACAAAATCACCAAAAGATAATATAAAACAAAAAATCGCTGCAACAATAAGTCCTGTTTTAGATAATGGTATAATTACCCGCCATATAGTTGAAAGCGGTCTACAGCCTAGGTTTCGCGCTGCTTCAATAAGTGTTTTATCTATATTAGCCATTGTTATTGTTTGCAAAATAACAACTAAAGGTAAGGTAAGTGTCATATAGCCCACTAATGTTCCAAAGTTTGTATTAAGCATCGTATAAGGGCCAAGCCCAATATACCCCAATAACGCATTTACAACACCATTCTCAGATAAAATTACAAACCACGAAAAAGTTCTAACAAGATAACTTGTAAAAAACGGAATAATTAAAAGAAATATAGCCCATCTACGCAATTTTTCATTTGCCTTAAATGCAAGTGCAAACGAAGCTGGGAATGCCAATCCCATTGCTAAAATAGTCGACAAGCTAGCAATAATAATAGTATAAAAATAGCTGTCCCAAAAATAGTTTTTAGAAAACATTTTTGACCAATTTACAAACTCAAAAGCCTCTGTCATTCGATAGTTTTTTACTAGAAAAAATGACATTGCGATCATAAATATTACTGGGCCTATAAAAAATAATACCTGCCAAACAATGATCGGCAAGCGCCATGTCATTGCATAAATATCAATTTTCAAAAATTTTTTAGTACGCATTAAAAAGTCGTCTCCAACTTAGTGGGCAAAAGTAAAACTGCCCACTAAATTCATACCAATTAATTAAGAGTTTTTATATTCAGACCAAAAATCGTTCCAGTCCTCTAAAGATTGTTGTTTAGGTATATCACGATAATGAATGCGACCATCATTTATCAAGGCGATTGGCTCATTAGCCATTCCTTCCATTTGATGCGAGCGTTTAGCTTCAGCAGGATCAGCTTCAATCAAAGCTGCTCGGCCACCTTTTGTTACACAGAAACCAGGATAAGCAGCCATTTGCGCAGACTTAACCTGACCCACTGGAGAAAGCATGTATTGAATAAATTTGTTTACAATAGCAACCTTATCACTACCTTTACCAATCGAATAACTCTCAGTAAATTGAATACCACCCTCTTTAGGAATAACTGATCCAACAGGTGCACCATCTTTTTCTAAGACACCCGTTATCCAATCACCAATGCCACACATAGCTAACATTTCACCATTTTTCAGACCATTAAATGTTCCGCCATAATCAAAAAAACCACCTACCTGTTGTCTAAGGCCCATTGTATTTTCCTGTACAGCATTCCATCCAGCATCATTTAAATCCCATAAGCTTGAGCCATTACCATTATAAAGACTCATCATACCAAGATTTGGAAGGTGCCAATCAAAATGCCCTAATTTACCTTTAATTTCAGGTTTCCAAAAACATGAATAACTCTGCGCCTCTTCTGCAGAAATTGCATTCTTGTTGTAAGATACTCCTAGATGCCCACCTCTAACCATCATGGAATACAGCTTTCCATCAGTCCAGTGGCCTGGAAATTGTGTAAAATCTTCATGCAACATATCATCAAACGGATAATCTGCAGCATTTAATTCTTCGATATAACCAGCAGCATTAAGCTGTTGTACAAACTCTCCATCAGATAAAATAATATCATATGTACCAGGGGGCGATTGCGCAATCAATGCCATCATATTATCGCCACCAGCATAATATTTTGATACGAATTTAACATTATTTGCGGCTTCAAATTCCCCTACTACATCTGGTTCTCCATGACCGTACCAAGCCAGCATATTTATTTCTGTTGTGGAAGCCCAAGCGCGGCCAACAAACGGTGTTGTTAATACAGCCGCTCCACTTATTTTAAGTAGATTACGTCTATTTGGTGTTTTAAATATATTTTTAGATAAATGCATCATCAATACCTCCCCTTTTAAATAAGCATATAAATTGTGACCAAAACGGCCATATTAAAATAATACTATGAAATGGTTATCATAAAAGGAAATTTATCATTTATATAATTCTATAAGTTTTATTAATACATATTAGCTCAATTTTTAAGCATATTAGATTAATCTTTAAGCTTATTAGAAAAGGTATTTTCTATTTGATCTATAATAATATAACCTTCACTGCCTAACTGTGCTTGTCGAGCAAACAAACCAATATGTAATGGCTCAAGCGCTGGCAAACCATCAACAACAGAATAACTAACCATATCTTTCATAAGAGTTGGTTCAGTTAAGCATGAGATTCCCAAGCCATCACAAACTGCTTTCTGCAATGCTCCAATACCTGGACTTGAGAAAGCAATTCGCCATCTTAATCCTGCAAGCTTTAATGCAGAAGTCATGCGATCTCTATAAACACAGCCATGTGGATGAACCACTAAAGGAATTTCTTTATCAAGATTTAAAGCAAAATCTTTTGCACCTACCCAAGTAGGTTTTTCAGACCAATTCTGAAACAGAAATTGCTGATCATGTCCTTCAAATAATGCAACAGCTATGTCTATTTCATTTTTCTGTAAAAGTTCAATTAAATTTCTAGAGAGATCGCAGCGTATTTCAATCCGCAAATCTGGATGCTTAATTATTATTTCTGTCAATTTTTCTTGTAAGAGATTTACAGCATAATCTAACGGTAACCCAACACGTATGACTTCACCTTTATTGCGTGGCTCAAAACGAGCAATAGCAATATCGTTTAACCTTAGAATTTGTCTTGCATATAAAGTTAAAGACTCACCTTGCTCTGTAAGAGAAACATTTTTTCCTAAACGCAAAATTAATTTATGACCTACGAGCTGCTCTAAGCGTTGAACCTGAAGACTAATCGCTGGTTGTGTACGGCCCAAAATATCAGCAGCTCTGGTAAAACCTTTAACTTCAACAACAGTAACAAATGTTCGCAATAAATCAGTGGGAAGATTAATAATTTTCATATAAACACTATAAATAATATAAATGTAAATGATAGTTAGATTTATAAATATTATACATGGCTAATATCTTTACGAATAATAATTAAATTTTAACATCACTACTTAGGGAAAGCCATTTTAGGATCATAAACCTGAAAGCTATCTAAATATTGAGCATTTGCTTGATCTTGCCACTTTGTATTTGGTTGGATTGCCGTAATACATTTATATTTTTTTCTATATAAAGCTGTATTTTCATTATCCTCCATAACAACAGCAACCATTCCTGCAACTATGCCCTTTTGCTTTTCTACTAACTGTATTGCACCATGCATGGTTCCACCAGTTTCAACCCATTGATCGACTAAAAGTACACGAGTGCCAGGCGCATATGCAGGTAATCTCATTTCCATTGATTGGGTTTGCCCTGAATAATTCGTCATTGCGGCACTATCAGTTTCAACACATAATTTTCCAGCCTTGCGTATAGGCAAAAAACCACAACCTATTCTTGCAGCAATGCCTGCTGCTAATACAAAACCCATTGCATCTAATCCAGCTACAACATCAATATCTTCAGGAACTATTTCTTCGCAAAGATCATCAAGTAAATCATGATATGCACGCCCATTAATATAAATTGATGTTGGATCAAGCCATGCAAATTTATCACCCTTTGTATTGGGAGCCATTATTGAAAAATACCAACGGTCATCTCTTGGCCCTTTATTCATATTCATATTTTTTCTCCTTAACTTTCAATAACACTCATCAATTTTTTTAATTTATTAGTGTCTATATTGTAAAAATCATCATCAAAATTTATTCCAGTCGCAACCATGAACAGGTCAACATCTTGAACGTACTCTTTTGCATTTTCTGGTGTAATCCCAGATGCAACTGCTAAAGTTGTTTCTCCACAACTTTCTCTAAAAGTTTTAATTTTGTTAATATCTGCAGCATGTCCAGTGGCAATACCTGAGGTGACAACTATATCCATATGAGCCGCTGCAAGGCGTCCACTATATGCATACATTTCTGGTTTCACTTCTCTTTGTTTTTTAAATGCTGTTCCACCAATATATAAACCTTGCCAGCCACTTTCTTTGCGTACAATATTAATTCTTTTTGCATTAATTTGATCACTTTCCTTTCGATGCTCATCAATACAGGCATCATCAGCCCAATACCCATCGATAAAGACACCCTCAGCTTGGAGAGCACCCAAAATAGGAAAAGCAAACTCTCCAGTTACTGCAAGAAAATTAATTCCAATCCAATAATCTGGAAATTCAGTTCGAATACTTTTTATAATTGGTATTAATTTTTCTTTTTCAAAATCATGATTAATAAGAAAAACTCCTGGGCATCCACATTCAATTGAAATCAAAATATTCCGTTTAGTTTGCTCATGATCCAATACATGAATAACAGGGCAAACAATTGGCCTATCATTACCAAATTTTAAATGAAATTCATTTCTATTCATTTATCTATTCCAATTAAGATATATTTACAGCCAACTTAATTCTTTGATGTTGATTAGAAAAATTTATTCTAGAAATGAATACATAAACAATTTTAATAGATTAAGAATCCTCAATAATAAATTAGAATATAAAATATAAATGGCCCATTAATATCAAACGCTTTAAGACATCAGTTGTAATGGATCGAACAAAAGAAAGCATAGATTTTACATTACCGGATCCTTCAATAATAGTATAATACAACTGTATAAAAAATAAGATTTTATACAGTTGTATTATATACTCAATGTAAGTAATTTAATTTATAGAGTTGGTTATGTTTGAACTAATAATTAACTTGATACTCTTTAAAACCAATTGAATTTTTTTAGAGGACATAAACCAAAAAAAGGGGAAAAAATGATAAAATTATTTAAAACAGCTGCCTTAAGTGCTGTACTAGCACTTGGCTTTAGTGGAAACGCATCTGCGCAAGATATAAACTTTTTCACAATCGGAACAGGTGGCACAGCTTATACTTACTACCCAGTTGGTGGTGTAATTGCCAATGCAATTTCAAAACCTCCAGGGTCACGCGAATGTGGCAAAGGCGGATCTTGTGGCGTAGATGGCTTAATAGCATCAGCTGTATCTTCACGTGGCTCTGTTGATAATGTTAACGCAATTATTTCTGGTTTACGTAATTCAGGCTTTGCACAATCTGACGTAGCTTATTGGGCTTATACAGGTACAGGGACTATGGAAGGCAGCAAACCTGCTACAGAACTCCGCACAATTGCAGCCTTATTCGAAGAGCATATACATCTTGTAGCCTTAGCTGACAGTGGCATAAACTCTGTTACTGATTTAGCTGGTAAAAGAGTTTCATTGGATGAGCCAGGATCTGGTACATACGTTGATGCAAACCTTATTCTCGAATCTAATGGCCTATCAGCTTCTGATTTAACTGCAGAAGCACTTAAAGGTGGCGCAGCTGCAGAAGCATTACGTAATGGTAAAATTGATGCATTCTTTGTAGTTGCTGGCTATCCAACTGGTTCTTTGGTTGAATTAGCATCAGCTGCAGACATTAAACTTGTACCGATTGATGGAGCAGGTGCTAATGCATTAACTGAAAAGTACGGCTTCTTTGCATCTTCAGATATTCCTGATGGAACCTATGAAGGTGTTGCCGCAACTTCAACAGTATCTGTTGGCGCACAATGGTTCACTTCTGCTTCAGAAGATGATGAGTTGATTTACAACATCACTAAAGCATTATGGAACAAAGAGTCTCGTAAATTACTTGATGTTGGCCATGCAAAAGGTAAGACTATAACTCCTGATACAGCATTAGCTGGCGTAGGCGTACCTTTACATGCTGGTGCAGAGCGATTTTATCGTGAAGTTGGCTTGATTAAATAGATCATTTAAAAAAACTACATATGCCTCAGGTGTTTTATACACCTGAGGCTGTTTTATTTATACTGATATGGAATTTATCATGCCTACAGATACAACACCTGAGCTTACACCTGAGCAGTTAGCTGAAATTGAGCGTAAATTTGATCCTGAAACAGCATTTCGCAATACAGGTAAATTACTTGGTTATGTGATTAGCTTTATCTTAGTATTAATGTCTGTTTATCACTTCTATGCTTCTGGTTTTGGCTTAGTGCGTGAATTGGTGCATCGTGGTATACATTTATCATTTGTTCTTGGGTTAGTATTTTTATTATTTGGCGTTCGCAAAACAAGCGATAGTTTACCTCCTAAAGCTTGGTATAGATTTGATGGCATTCCATTAATTGACATAATTTTTGCATTTTTAGCAGTTGTTGCATCAATGTATTTACCACTTCTGCCAGCATCAGCATTAGCGCAACGTGTCGGGAACCCATCACAATTTGATGTTTTCATGGGCTCTGCTTTACTTTTGCTTACACTTGAAGCTGCAAGACGCAGCGTTGGGCCAACGCTTCCAATTATAGGTTTAGCTTTCATTGGGTTTGCTTACTTTGGACCTATAATGCCTGGAGCCTTGAAGCATGGTGGATCTTCGTGGCTTGGCATTGTCAATCATCTATATATGACAAACCAAGGCATTTATGGAATCGCAATTGGCGTAATGGCACAATATGTTTTCCTTTTTATTTTATTTGGTGTTTTAGCTACTAGAATTGGGTTAGGGCAATTATTTATTGATATGGCAATGGTAATTGCTGGCCGTTATTCTGGTGGCCCAGCTAAAGTAGCTATTTTTTCTAGTGCATTCATGGGAACAATATCCGGCTCATCAATTGCAAATACTGTAACAACAGGCGCACTAACTATTCCAGCTATGAAACGCGTAGGTTACCCAGCGCATTTCGCAGGTGCCGTTGAGGCTACATCTTCAACTGGTGGTCAAATTACTCCACCCATTTTAGGTGCCGCTGCTTTTATAATGGTTGAATATCTAGAAATACCATTACGAGATGTTTTAGCTGCAGCTCTTTTTCCTGCTTTGCTACATTATTTTGGTATTTTTATCATGGTACACTTAGAAGCTAAAAAATTAGGCCTACGTGGATTGCGTTCTGAGGAATTACCCAGACTTGGAGTGGTTTTGAAAGATCATTGGTTAAGCCTTATTCCACTAATCATTTTAGTATACATGATACTATCTGGAAAAACCCCAGATTATGC
>TARA_B110000211_G_scaffold109566_1_pt1 | contig 12001 bp, 11 predicted proteins | sample TARA_B110000211 | Tara Oceans TARA_B110000211 (sample SAMEA4397516) | marine metagenome | biome: Polar Biome; feature: [DCM] deep chlorophyll maximum layer (ENVO:01000326); material: water (ENVO:00002006), including particulate matter (ENVO:01000060) such as... | depth 30 m
ACGGTTCGATGTGGGCTATTAATGCTGTTAATTACGCAATTTTTTCATTGAATAGCGCTAAGCTATTGTACTTGCGGCTAATAACGATATATTACCCTCAGTTCACGATTACCTATGATTGAATAGAGGAAAATATTTTGAAGAAATGGACCTTACCATTATTACTAAGTTTTTTAGTGGCTTGTGAAAATACCAATACGGTTGACAGCGTTGCTTCAGCGTCTACAGTTGCTGGAATGACTTTTATTGAGCAGGTTGAAGCTCAAGAGGGAAAGACCGTTATTCCATATCAAAAGTATGTGCTTGATAACGGCCTAACGTTAATTTTGCATCAAGACAATTCAGATCCCTTAGTTCATGTTGATATGACTTATCATGTTGGCTCGGGACGTGAAGAAGCCGGTAAATCAGGATTTGCACATTTTTTCGAGCATATGATGTTTCAAGGCTCTGAGCATGTTGCTGATGAAGAGCACTTTAAAATAGTGACAGAGTCTGGTGGTACCATGAATGGTACAACAAACAGTGATCGTACTAATTATTTTCAAACCGTACCAGCTAACCAATTAGAAAAAATGCTCTGGTTAGAAGCTGACCGTATGGGCTTCTTAGTGGATGCGGTAACTCAAGAGAAGTTTGAAATACAGCGTGAGACGGTAAAGAATGAGCGGGGTCAAAGCTACGACAATCGCCCTTATGGCTTATTGCGCGAGCGCGTTGCAGAAGCCATGTATCCTGCAGGTCATCCATATTCATGGCAAACCATTGGCTATATTGAAGATCTTAATCGCGTAAATGTTAATGACTTAAAAGCGTTTTTTTTACGCTGGTATGGTCCAAATAACGCCACTTTAACTATAGGTGGCGATGTTGATGTAGAAAAAACTTTAGCCATGGTAAATAAGTACTTCGGTAGTATTCCACGTGGTCCAGAAGTGGAAATGCCAGAAAAACCAAGTTTTACTATCGATGCTGATCGCTATATCTCGATGGAAGACAATGTACATTTACCGTTAATTTATATGTCTTATCCGACAGTAAGTGTTCGACATGAAGATGAAGCGCCCCTAGATTTATTGTCGAGTATTTTAGGGGGTGGTAAAACATCATTACTTTATAAAAATTTGGTAAAAAATCAATTAGCGGTACAAGCCTCAGTCAATCATCCATGTGCTGAGCTCGCTTGTAGCTTTAACCTTTTAGCGTTACCGCATCCTGCTTCAGGGAAAACCTTAGCGGATATGGAAAAAGTTATTCGCGACAGCTTAGTTGAGTTTGAAACTCGCGGTGTTGAAGATGATGATTTAATAAAAGCCAAAGCCTCTATGGAAGCTAACTTTGTGTTTGGTTTACAAAGTGTGGCAGGTAAAGTGAGCCAATTAGCGGCCAATGAAACTTTTAAGGGCGATCCTAACTATATTGAACAAGACATTGCCCGTTATGCCGAAGTAACTAAAGCCGATGTTATGCGTGTTTATAAAAAGTATATCAAAGATAAGCATGGCGTTATCATGAGTGTGGTACCAAAAGGACAAAAGCAATTAGTTGCCGCTGAAGATAATTTTACGCCTCCAACACGCGTTATTCCTGAGCAAGTTCAAACAACCGATAGCGACTTAAAAGTACGTAAAGCGATAGATGATTTTGATCGCAGTATAGTGCCAACAGCAGGGGCGAATAAAGCTGTTGATGTGCCAAAAATGTGGCAAGAAACCTTTGCTAATGGTATTAAAATCTTAGCGACTCAGAGCAAGGAAACACCGACCACTTCAATATTGATCAAAATCCCTGCAGGTCACTATTACGAAAGTAAAGATAAAGCGGGAACCGCATCATTATTGGCTGCCATGTTGAATGAGTCGACAACTAAACGCAGTGCTGAGGATATGAGTAAGGAACTACAAAAGCTAGGCGCTTCAGTGGGTATCTCTGCTGGTAATAGTTATTTAGCGATTAATGTAAACACCTTAACCAAGCACTTGGATGCAACACTTGCATTAGTTTATGAAAAACTCACCGCACCAGCATTCTTAAGCAATGAATTTCAGCGTAATAAAAGCAACGCAATACAAGATGCTATCAATGGTAAAAAAGACGCTGGCTATTTAGCATCAACGGCTTATCGTCAATTACTGCATGCTGATAACATTGCCGCCATTTCTAGCGCTGGTTCGCAAGCGTCATTGAATAATATTCAATTGGCTGATGTAAAAGCACTTTATGAGCAACAAGTTAAGCCAAAAGACAGTGAAATAATATTAGTATCTGATCTCGCTAAAGCACGTGTATTACAATCGTTAGCGATATTTAAGCCGTTAACTGGTGAAGGTAAAAAACTGTCACTTGATCTACCTGCGTCAAAGGCTAAAACAGGGGTTATTTATTTAGTGAACAAGGATAATGCAGCGCAATCAGCTATTCGCATCGGTAAGCGTTCATTAACCCAAGATGTGACGGGTGAGTACTATCGAGCTTATTTAATGAATTTTCCATTGGGTGGCGCATTTAATAGTCGCATTAATTTAAATTTACGTGAGGACAAAGGCTATACCTACGGTGCTCGTTCTTATTTCTACGGTGATAAGTTTTCAGGCGTATATACTGCCAGTGCTGAAGTACGCGCTGATGTTACGGATAAGTCAATTGTTGAATTTGTGAAAGAAATTCAACACTATGCTGATAAGGGTATCAGTGATGAAGAATTGGCCTTTATGCGCAACGCAATTAACCAGAAAGATGCTTTGAAGTATGAAACACCGAGCAGTAAGCTCAATTTCTTAGCGCAAATTTTAGAGCATAATCTTAGTGCTGACTTTGTTAAGCAGCGCAATGAAATTGTTAAGAACATTAGCAAAGAAGAAATTAATGCTTTAGCGCAAAAGCATTTAAATATAAAAGAGATGTTAATGGTGGTGGTTGGCGATGCTAAAACCTTAAAACCACAACTAGAAGCGCTAGGTTATGAAGTGATTGACTACGAGATATAGTTAAAGCTGTAACATGTTAATAAAATGCCAGTCAGTGAATCTGACTGGCATTTTTTATGATAATTATTTTTTTCGAGTCTTGCTCAAGATAATTTATTGCTTGCTGTGATACTTTGCAGGCGTAGTTTTATTGGGTAATGTTGCTTTCATAAACTGACGAATATCTTGATTAGATGCTTCTAAATCTTGATAACGTAAGTACATCATATGGCCACTTTTATAGCCTTTAAATGATAATCTATCACGCATTTTTCCACTTGGATCCAGTTGCGATAAGGTATATTTTGCGTCAAAGTAATTCGTTGCCCCATCGTAATAGCCTGATTGGATCATCACGTTCAAATAAGGATTTTGCGCCATAGCTAAACGTAAGTTTTCACCTGTTTTGTTATTGCTTCTATCCCAAGGGTGCACATTACCAAACATATTGTATTTAATGTCGGTTTTGTAATTAAGCTCTTCGCGTAAGTAATAGTTAATAGCTGGCGTAAAACTGTGCAACCATGAAGTTAACTCTGCATTGTAATCAGGGCGACCACCGCTAACTTTTTCGTCAATACCTAAGTAACGAGAGTCTAAGCGACCAACCGTTTGCTCACGATTACGTAGGATTTCTTTCCAAAAATAAGACGCTTCGATATCCAAATTATTTCTTAATACTTCCTGTACCGATAAGCCAGAATACCGAGAAACTTGCTCTGCAATTCGTTGTTTTTCATCAGCAGCAATAAAGCCACCTTTAGCAAGTGCAGGTAAGTATTCATCAAGGGTGAACTTTTCAATTTCAGGTAATATTTCTAATAAGTCACGGCTTTGTAAGTCAGCAGTTAAAGCTTTGTGATACCAAGCGGTAGCTGCGAAATAAGGTAAACGGTTTGCTGCTTTTACTGGGCCGTCACGTTTGATACCAATATCCGTTGGTGATACTAAAATTACGCCATTAAGGTACATCCACTGACGTGATTGTAGCTCTAATGCTAAGCCGGAAACGCGAGTGGTGCCGTAGCTTTCTCCGATCAAATATTTAGGTGACTGCCAGCGGTTGTGACGAGTGACAAAAGTATTAATCCAGTCGGCTAGGTATTTAACATCAGCGTTAACACCAAAGAACATTTTCTTTTGTTCTGCTTTGGATGGCATCTTGCCATCTTTATTAGGTAGAACACGAGAATAGCCGGTGTTAACAGGGTTAACAAAAACAATATCAGCAGTATCTAAAATAGAAAACTCATTAGTTTTTACTCCATAAGGCTGTAATGGAAAACCTTCACTATCAACATTGAGTACTTTAGGGCCAGTATAAGCAACATGCATCCAAACTGACGCAGAGCCAGGACCGCCATTGAAGGAAATAAGTAACGGGCGTGCGGCTCTGTTTTTTACTTTTGAGCGTTGGTAATAAGTATAAAAGAGGCTAGCCGTTGGGTTACCTTCTTCATCCCAAACCGGTTGAGTACCCGTAGTTGCGGTGTAGTCGAATGACTTACCGTTAACTTTAGTGCTATGGCTACTTGTACTACTTTCATCAATAGCAATTTTGCGCTCAAATTCTGCATTTGCTAATGGAGATAAAACCAATAGCAGCGTCGTTAACGTTATAAAGTGTCTAAATGTCATATTAATGTCCTTAGGCTGTGTTGAATTTTAATATTCTACTACCCGCGAAAGCTCAAAATTGAGTTGCTATATAATATTGAATATACCAAATATACTTAAACAACATGGAGTTAAGCTTTCTCAATATAAGCCAATAGGCTATGGCAGAGGCGACAATAAAAGTGCAACAAACCTTAGTGTAAAGGCCGATACTGTCAGTATTATATTTACCCCTAAAACCAAGATACTGTTATGGGGAGCAATGTAATGCCGTAAGTATGATTTTTATTTTCTGCCATCAGATTACTGCACACAAAAGAAAAAATCATAGTTAAAAGTTAGATAGTATATTTATAGCGATTAATAACCGGCTATGCCACTTGCGTATTAAGTGCGATAGCTTAAATAAACAATAATTAGATGCTGGCCATTTAGCTGGCTATAATTTTCAGTAAGTTTGGTTATTTTCATTAAGTGCTGAGCGGGCAAGGTGATCACTTCTTGTGTTGTGCTCACCGTTAACTCAGCCGTATTGAATAAGCTATAAATAAAACATAAATCGCTTTTTTCCAACATATGATCAACCGCTTTTAACTGACAACTCACCTGAACGTTACACCGAGAAGTGCGCGTAATAACATTGAAATCGGTTATTTCATTGCTGTGTAAATTGCCGACAGTTTTATTGCCACCATCAAAAGTTGCTATGTCTAGCAAATTAGTTAAACGATCAATTTTGTTGTCATTGTGTTGTAAATTTATGCCATCGCCGTCAATAAGAATTAAGTTACGGGTATAGCCTTGGAAGTTAGAAAAAATGCCATCTTCGACTACGCTTGCCATACTTAAACGCCAATCAAAGTTATCTAAAGTGCCACCTGGGTTGATGATCAATTCGATAGTTTCCCCTTGGCCATTTTTCCATGGCACGGTTTTAAATTGTGATGGGGGAATAATTTTTATCATGATATCAGCCTGTGATTTGCGAAGTGTGAAGATCATAGCTTGAAAGTTTGTATTGTGTCTGCGCTTAGTTGCGCTTATTTTAGCTTTTTGTTGGCAAAGTCATGCTTTGTTACCTTTTATAGAGTGATTATATCTTTTAACAATTGATTAACAAAATGGCCTTTGTTAGCATGCGCGGCTTATAACCTATTTTAATAAATAAAAGGAGTTAACTGTGTTTAAAAAATCTCTAATGGCGCTTACCTTAATGGCTTTGCCTTTTACCGCCTTTGCGAATTGGTCTGCTGGTGCGGGTTATGCAAACTTGTCAGACAGCGATGATGGAGACTCTATTTCATTAGGTGTTATTTATGGCTCTGTTGCCTATGAATTTGCTAAGGAAGGTAGTCGTTTTTCATTTATGCCTGAATTGCGCCTTGGTACTGGTGTTTCTGACGACAAGCTATACGGTGTTAAAATAGACGTTAAGCGTTTTACTGCCTTGTCAGTTCGTGCACAATACAATTATGATAATGGCGTGTACTTATATGCGATGCCTTCTTATGCCAATTTAGATATTAAAACCAGCTATGACGGTGTTTCACAAAGTGATGATGATTGGGAGTTTGGGTTTGGTGGCGGTGTTGGTAAAAAAATTAATGATAACATCAATATCGAAGCCTCGTATGAAAGCTATGATGGAACAGATTTATTAACGGTTGGCTTTAAATACGCCTTTTAATCAAAGCTACAGATCCAATAAAAAGGAAGCAACCGCTTCCTTTTTTTGTACTTAGTAATTGACGGTACAACTTGTCGCGTTATCTTGCGTACAGTAGTGATAATCTAAATAGTAATGTGATTTATCAGGTTTTTCATTAGCCGTAATAAATTTATACAGTAGCTCTGCGCTTAGTCGCCCCATTTCGAATGGCATTTGACCTAAATTAGCGACTGAAACCCCCGCTTGCAATGCTGCAATTTGTGTTTGCTCGGTATCAGCTGACACAATCACTATTTCACCATTTGTTATGCGCTCTTTGAAAGGCTGCATTCGCGTAATATAATCAGTACTAAATTGTGCAAAACCCGCAACAGCTAAAAATATTGGTGGTTTTTCTCTGTCGATAATAAATAATAACTGATTTAAAGCAGATGCTCTTTTTCCTAGACTGTACAGCGGACATCGTGCTGACTCCAACCAACCATTTTTTCCAGATAGTCGTTCTGTGCTTTGTTCGGAAAGCGCATAACGAACCCCCGCTATTCGCTCATTTAAATTTGGTGCTGAAGAGTGACCTGACTGTAAGCAAAGGTAGTTATCGTCTTGCTTGGCGAATTTTTTAATATAAGTGCCAAGTGCTTTACCAAAATTAAAGTTATCAGTACCAACATAAGCCAATCTAAATTTTTGGTGTTCAGGTAGTAAATCTGAGTCAAAAGTAATAACCGGAATGTTATTTTCTTTTAAGGTTTGTAATGAATCTTTCGCTAAAAATTCAGAATCGGTAATTGATATTAATAAACCATCAATTCCTTTTTTTAGTAAATCATTAACAATAATATTTTGTGAGCGGATGTCTTGATAATTATTTGCGCCATCATAAATACAGCGCATGTTTTTATGGCTTTCAGCAAACGTTAAACAGCCTTTAAATGACTGTAAGTAAAAGCTATCGTTTTTAGTTTTACCTACCATACCAATAACAATGTCAGCAAAGGTATGGCAAGAGATTATAGATAAAAAAGTAATGAATAAGAGTGGATATTGCTGCTTGGGATGCAAGTATCTAGGTATGATGCTCGATAGCAATAAATACTCCTTATAAAGATTGAACAGATAATGTTAAAGCCAGTATAGTCAAACAATAAATTTATGCTGTATCAATATGCTATTACTGATGAAAAAATTATGATGAATACAGCTGATTACCTGCTAACAACTGTTATTTGCTTTCATCATTATTGGCAAAATATTAGCCAGACACTCGAATACACAGTTGCCTTACAAGTTTCCACTAGCTAGCTAAACTTACCCGATTAAAGTTACAAAAAAAAGCAGCGCTGAGGCTGCTTTATTGAATCATAAGTTTGACACTTTTTACGTGATTAGTTTAGTGATGACATATATTGCGATAAAGCAGTAATCTCTTCATCAGTTAAATTGGCAGCCACACCTTGCATCATGCCATTTAGGTCATTGTTGCGTGCACCACTGCGAAACTTCTCTAACTGACTTTTTAAGTACTCTGCATTTTGGCTAGCAAGGGCAGGGAAGCCAGCGCTAGGCATGCCTTTACCGTTGATACCATGACAAGCAACACATGCGGTAACTTCCATTTCGGCATTTCCGCCTAAATACAGCTTTTTACCTTCAGCATTCGCAACACCATTGCCAGCAGTGCTTTTTTGGCTAGCATAAAAGGCTGAAACATCAGCTATATCTTGCTCACTAAGTGCCATTGCCATTCCACCCATTACTGGGTCGACACGGCCTGATTTACCTGCAGATGTCATGCCCAGCTTAAATTCAGTAAGCTGTTTAACTAAGTAGCTAGCGCTTTGCCCCGCTAATTTAGGGTACATAGGAACTAAACTATTGCCGTCAGGGCCATGACAAGCAGCACACATAGCTGTTTTGCCTTTGCCTGCTTCGGCATCGCCTTGTGCGGCATTGGCAGTAACTACTGCACTTAATCCTAGTAAAACAGTCATGATAATTTTTTTCATTAGCTTAGTCTCTGCTGGTCATTAATATAAGAATATAGGTTAAATCTTTTACTATTAAAATAGTTAACTATATAACTTTGGCATTCTACACGAATTTAATGAGAGTGAAATAATGCGGTTAAAAAAATCAACTAAATGTTGAGCATCCTGTAAATAGATCAACAGTTGTTGTATTTATAGTTATAAAAAAGCAGCGATAAACGCTGCTTCAAATTTGTTAAGCTTTCTAGCAAAGCTTACTTTATTGATGCCATGTATTTTGCTAATTCATCAATGTCGCTTGCTGAAAGTTTAGAAGCAACACTTTGCATCATAGTGTTGTAATCGTTATTACGCTCACCTGATTTAAACTTCAGTAATTGTGCTTTTAAGTAAGCTTCATTTTGACCGGCAATAGTTGGGAAACCAGCTTTATTCATGCCTTTACCGTTAACACCATGACAGGCAACACAAGCGGTGATTTTACGTTTTACGTTACCACCAAAATAAAGTTTTTTACCTGTCTCTGAACCCGGTAAGTCAGCTACAGCAATTTTTTGTGCAGCAAAGTAACTAGCAACTTCTACCATGTCTTGCTTGCTTAACGCCGCAGCCATTGGCGCCATAACTGGGTCTTTACGTGTACCGGCTTTAAATTCTTGTAATTGTTTAACAATGTAGTCAGCACTTTGGCCAGCAAGTTTCGGGTAAATGGCTACAGGGCTGTTACCGTCAGCGCCATGACATGCGGCACAAGTAGCGGCCTTAGCTTTACCAGCAATAACTTCAGCTGTAACAGGTGCTGCCGGCATTACCTTGCGTGAAACTACATTGGCTACAGCGGCTGGGTCAGCAAAGTAGGCTTGCATGTCAGCAATATCATCTTCGGTCATTGCACCAGCAAATTGGTTCATTGCGTAGTTAACACGATCTTTCTTTTTAAAGTTCATTAATTGCTTAGCAATATATTCTGGGTGTTGGTTAGCCAGGTTAGGATAAATTAATACCTCACTGTTACCTTCACTACCGTGACAACCAATACATGCGCCAATGTTTCGTGAAGCATCGCCTAACTCATATAAACTTTTACCCGCCGCTGGGTTAGGAACATAAGCAACCGGCGCTGTGCTTACTGCACTACCTGCATCTGCAGAGCCAGTATCTTGGCTACCACCGTCACGCGGTAAAGCAGAAAAATAAGCCGCAACGTCAGCCATATCTTGTTCAGATAATGGTGCAGCCATTGGACTCATAAGAGGGTCTTTACGATCGCCAGCTTTAAAAGCTTTTAATTGCTTAACGATGTAGTCAGCATGTTGGCCAGCCAAATTTGGGTAGCTATCACTAGCACCAATACCGTTTGAACCATGACATGCAGCACAAGTGGCTGCCTTAGTTTTACCTGCATCAGCATCGCCAGATGCAGCCACAGCAATATTAATACTTGATAGTGTTAAAATTAATGAAATTAGAATATGTTTCATAACAAAACTCTCAACATGCTTTAGTGTTTTTATTGAATGTTATCAATAAGCCGAAAAATTGGCGACATGATACACTATTAACGTCGTTTATAGGGGCTTTTAACGAAAAAATTTGCCTAAAGTCTAATACAATTGCATCTTTAGTGTGAAAAAACGATATAATGTGGTTTTAATTTATATTGTTGGAACTAAATCTTGTCTTCTACAGCCATTCATCTTAGCAAAGCGACTTTTACCATTAGCGCACCCGATATCCGTCGTTTACCCGCAGATAGTGGTATTGAAGTAGCATTTGCGGGTCGCTCTAACGCAGGCAAATCAAGTGCGTTAAACACCTTAACTAATCAAAGAAGCCTTGCGCGTACCAGTAAAACACCGGGGCGAACGCAATTAATTAATATTTTTGAGATAGCCGAAAACAAGCGTTTAGTAGACTTGCCAGGTTATGGCTTTGCTAAAGTGCCAATGGAAATGAAGAAAAAATGGCAAAAAGCATTAGGCGAATACTTAGAAAAACGTGAGTGTTTGAAGGGACTTGTTATCTTAATGGATATCAGGCATCCATTGAAAGATCTTGATATGGACCTTATTCAATGGGCAGCTGAAGGTGAATTACCTGTTTTAGCTTTGTTAACAAAAAGCGATAAACTGTCACAAGGTAAAGTTAGTGCTCAGGTACTTGCAGTTAAAAAACAATTAGCACCACTCAATGCGGACATTAAAGTGCAAGCTTTCTCATCATTAAAGCGTACCGGTTCAGCACAAGCTGATGCTGTAATTTGCGAATGGTTCCAAGATGAAAATATTCAACCACTTAATGAATTAGACGAAGAACCGTTAACAGAAGAATAGTAGTTACATCACCTTAGAGTGGATTAATTAAATTCATAAAAAACGCCTCAAATATCGAGGCGTTTTTTATGCTACTACTGCTCAGGTAATATCCAATCTGGCCTTGGAAAGTGACAAGTGTAACCGTGTGGCACTCGCTGCAAATAATCTTGATGTTCTACTTCGGCTTGCCAAAAATCACCAACAGGCTCGACTTCTGTTACGACAGCATTGGGCCATAAACCAGAAGCATTAACATCGGCAATGGTTTTTTCAGCCATCGCTTTTTGTTCAGCGCTTGTGTAATAAATGGCCGAGCGGTATTCTCGGCCTTGGTCATTACCTTGTCTATTTTCTGTAGTAGGATCATGTATTTGAAAAAAGAATTCGAGAATTTTTCGATACCCGATCACAGTATTTTCGAAGTATATTTCAATAGCTTCTGCGTGATCGCCATGATTACGGTAAGTCGCATTTTCAACATCTCCACCGGTATACCCAGCAGAGGTTTCAGTTACACCGGGTAGCCTACGCACTAAATCCTGCATACCCCAAAAGCATCCACCTGCTAATACTGCACGTTCAATTGTCATATTTTATCCTTCTACTTGTGCTAAATACGCTTCATACCCTTGAGCAATCATATCATCGCGATGAATAAATCTCAGTGAAGCAGAGTTAATACAATAACGTAAACCTCCTTGTGCCACAGGCCCATCAGGAAATACATGACCTAGGTGGCTATCACCATGTGCTGAACGAACTTCTGTACGTACCATGCCATGCGTGTCATCGGTAAGTTCGCTGACATTGATCGCTTCAATAGGTTTACTAAAACTTGGCCAACCGCAACCGGAATCAAATTTATCAGCTGAAGCAAACAAAGGCTCTCCAGAAACTACATCAACATAAATACCAGGGGCGGTATTTTCGAGTAATTCACCAGTCCAAGGGCGCTCGGTACCATTTTCTTGCGTTATACGATACTGCTCGGGAGTTAAGGCAGCAATAGCGTCGCTCGATTTTGTATATTTTGACATAAGATCTCCTTAGTAACTTGTGTTATGTAGTGAAAACTTGATGATTTAATTCAACCATGCAATCAAACACTATCCTTTTAAGTCATCGCCTAAGAGTAGACCGGAAAGTTAAAAAATAGTTCGCATTAGTATCGATGTGAAGTCAATTTAAGCACACTATAAATTTTTACAGCTTAAATAGTCAGCTCATAAAACTAAAGAAAATGAAGACACTGCAAATATTTATGTTGTAAGGGCTACTGTTGATAAGTTTTGCAGACTAAGGCAAATATGCAAACCCCAATGTATTTTACTTGTGTTTCTTAATAGTTAACCTGAACGCTGGATAAGCAGCACTAGCGCAATCTTCCTTTTTAACGCAGATAATGGCATAAAATGAAGCATTGATGGTGTCTATTAGTGATGTTCA
>TARA_B110000211_G_scaffold36304_1_pt1 | contig 11997 bp, 12 predicted proteins | sample TARA_B110000211 | Tara Oceans TARA_B110000211 (sample SAMEA4397516) | marine metagenome | biome: Polar Biome; feature: [DCM] deep chlorophyll maximum layer (ENVO:01000326); material: water (ENVO:00002006), including particulate matter (ENVO:01000060) such as... | depth 30 m
TATTAACACATAGAGACTATAACAATGACCTTACATGTTAACTCCACCTTGCCTAAGCGACTGGGCGTGATTGTATCTTTATTAACTGCGGGCCTTTTAAGCACTTTGGGCTATTCAGCAACAGCATCCACGGCTGTCACTACCACCGATGTTAGCAGTGCCGGCCAATGGCAACAAACCCTTGAGCAAGCCGCAGGTGAAACCGTGTATTGGCACGCTTGGGGCGGCGACGTTCGAACTAACGATTTTATAACCTGGGTGGGTGATCAAACCGAAGCTTTATATGATGTAAAAGTGAAGCACGTTAAATTATCGTCCACCGCCGAAGCTGTGACTCAAGTGATCGCTGAAAAGGCCGCTGGCGAAAACACCAACGGTGCCGTGGATATGATCTGGATCAACGGGCCTAATTTTTTAGCGATGAAGCAGCAAGAGTTATTACACGGGCCCTTTGTAAACCAATTACCTAACTCTAAGTACCTGGACCTAAGCACTAATTCGGCCGCTTCTGTGGATTTTACCGAAGCCGTTGCAGGCCTAGAAGTACCTTGGCGCTTGGCTCGTTTTGTATTTATTGTAGACAGCAAGCGAGTACAGCAAGTGCCTTTGTCAATGGCTCAAATGCTTATCTGGGCACAAAAAAACCCCGGACGCCTAACCCATCCAGTAACCAGTAATTTCATGGGTACCACGTTTTTGAAGCAAGCTTTGATTGAGTTAACGCCTGATCCAAGCGTATTGCAGCAACCCGCTACAGAACAGTCATTTGCACTAGCAACTGCCCCTTTGTGGCGCTGGTATGATGCCATCAAGCCTCATCTATGGCGCGCTGGCAAAAGCTTTCCAGAAAATGAAGCCATTCAACAACAAATGCTTAGTGACGGTGAAGTTGACATTGCTATGGCATTTGACCCAGCCGCAGCGGCGGCGGGCATAGCTAGCGGCTTATTACCCACGAGTGCGCGGGTGTTTGTACCAAGCCAAGGCACCGTAGGTAACATTAGCTTTGTAGCCATTCCTTATAACGCCAGTCATACCGCAGGATCTAAAGTGGTGGCTAACTTTCTACTACAACCAAAAACCCAAGCGCACATGCAAAATATTGACGTATTAGGCAGCTTTTCTGTACTGGATCCAAACAAGCTAGACGCTCAACAGGCGCAAGTATTTGCCGCTTTACCTAGCTCTGAGGCATTACCTACTCTGGTTGATTTGGGCGCCACATTACTTGAACCTCATGCCAGTTGGACGACAAAAATAAAGCAACACTGGGGTCAACGATATAGCCAATAATGTCATTTAGCAGTTGGCCAAAATGGTTAATGCTGACTGCCTTAGCGATCGGTATTTTGGTACCAGTGCTGGTAGGCCTTGGTGAAACCATATGGGCTGCTTTTGGTATTTTACCAGCCCTTGGACGGCATACTTTCAGTTTTAGTGCTTGGCAACAATTATTCGAACTGCCGGGCCTAGTCACTAGTTTAAGGCTGTCACTTGTGAGCGGCTTTGGTGCCACCTTAGTGTCTTTGATTTTGGCATTATTTGGCAGCGCGTGGGTGTATAACACCTCAGTAAAAGAGTCTTTTTTAAGCAAGGTTATGCCCTTTGTACAAGCCATATTAGTACCCATATTAGCAGCCCCTCATGCCGCCATAGCGATTGGACTGGCATTTTTGTTGGCACCATCTGGCTGGCTGGCTCGCTTATTTAGCCCTTGGCTCACTGCTTGGGAACTGCCCCCAAACTTAGCCACCGTGCAAGACTTATGGGGGCTAAGCCTTATGCTTGGCCTGATCATTAAAGAACTACCTTTTTTGTGGTTGGTAAGCCTTGTAGCCCTTAAGCAAATTGACGTATCTAGGCAACTTACCCTAGCTCAGAGCATGGGCTATAGCCATACGACTGCTTGGTGCAAAATCATTGTGCCTCAGCTATACCCTCTCATTCGCCTACCAGTATTTGTGGTGTTGGTCTATGCACTTTCAACCGTTGATATGGCTCAGATGTTAGGCCCCAATAACCCTCCCACATTGGCTCTAGCCACCATGCGTTGGTATAATGATACTAACGTGCAGTTGCTATTACCCGCCTCTGCCGCCTCAATACTTTTAGGCATACTAATAGCAGCTAGCGTTTTACTATGGGAAGTCGCTGTGCGCATGGCAATATTTACCAGCAAGGTGATGATTCGCTCTGGTGATCGTACTGGCAAGTACTCAATTTTTACTGGGGTATTAACCACCACCCTGCCCATTACAGTCATATTGGGCTTATTGTCATTACTAGTGCTGGCACTATGGTCTATTACCTGGCGTTGGTCCTTTCCTGACGCCTTACCCACAAGCTGGTCATATCGTTATTGGTTACAACTAATAACGCATGTGCCCTTAGCCTTACAACACAGTTTAATTGTGGCGCTTATGACTAGTGGCTTAGCCTTAACGTTAGCTGTAGCTTGGTTAGAGGTGCAAGACCGATTTGGTGGCCACCTATATAAATTGACCCTATGGTTTATATACTTACCTTTACTGGTACCCCAAATTGCTTTTTTATACGGCCTTAAAGTGGGCTTTTTACGCCTTGGCCTAAATGGCAACATGATGACAGTAATGTGGGCCCACCTACTGTTTGTATTTCCCTACACCATGCTCAGTTTGGTAGATTCTTGGCGAGCTTTAGATAAACGCTATATACAAGTTGCTGCTAGTTTAGGGAGATCTTCGTGGCATTGTTTTTGGCGCATCAAAATTAGCTTACTGCTAAGACCTTTATTACTGGCATGGGCTATAGGAATCGCTGTTTCAATTAGCCAGTACCTGCCTACACTGATGATTGGCGCAGGCCGTGTTGAAAGCCTTACCGTCGAAGCGGTCAGTTTGGCCTCAGGAGCAGATCGTCGCTTAGTCGGTGTTTATGGGCTATTGCAGGCTTTGGTGCCGTTGCTGGCATACTCCTTTGCCTTACTGCTGCCTCGTTTGGTAGCATTAAAAAAATAAGAGATATAATGATGAGCATCTTGTTTTGAGTTTAGAATTACGAAGCCTGAGCGCCACCACCGAAGGCATTAATTTATTTTCACCTGTCGACTTAGCCGTTGCTAAAGGTGAAGTGGCGTGTGTAATGGGCCCTTCTGGAGTAGGTAAATCAACCTTACTCAACGCCATTGGCGGTCACTTAACTACTCACTTCGGCGTGACTGGAGATGTATTATTAAATGGCCAAAAAGTAACACATAAGCCGGTGGCAGAACGTCAGATCGGAATTCTATTCCAAGACCCCTTACTATTTCCTCATTTAACTGTAGGTGATAATTTAGCATTTGGCCTGAGTTCTAATGTGATTGGCGCAAAAAAACGACGTGCGCAGATAGAGCAAGCGTTAGAGCAAGCTCAACTTCAGGACTTTTACCACCGTAATCCTGCTACTTTGTCTGGCGGCCAACAAAGCAGAATAGCTCTTATGCGCGCTCTATTAGCACAGCCACAAGTACTGTTGCTAGACGAACCCTTTTCCAAACTAGATTTAGATCTAAGACACACCATGCGTGAGTTTTTGTTTGCCCAAGCAAAGCTACGTCTTATACCGATGCTGTTAGCTACTCATGACCCAGCGGAAGCAAACGCCGCTAATGGCCCCCTGATTATTTTAAAGCCAGCATAGAGTGCAGTTACTAATGATTGCAGTAATGCTTAAAACGTATCAAAATTAGGGCACATACACGTTCTTTCAAAGACTGACCAATGATTACAACATCCTATCCAACTTATGACCCAACACATGGGTATATGACTGAAAAAATCCAGCGTAAGTATATTACAACGGCAATACAGAACAAGACCCTTCCAGCAGAAGCCTACAGAATGGCAGAGATAATCTCCCTATCCGCTTCTAATAACCTTTCTAAGCCTATTCAATTTTGGCAACTATATTCTGTTTTAGGACAACACAACATCGTTAGCATAGTGCGTAACTTTTACACAAAAGTTTATCAAGACGAACCTTGGTTTAGTTCAGTATTTGCACGCATTGGCGATATATCCCACCATGTGAGCACCCAGTCTTCAATGTGGCTAGATGTGATGGGGGGTGGCTTTAAATATCATGGTGCTGAATTTAGGTTGAACTTTCACCATCAGCACAATGCATTCGAGATTATGAATGAAAAAGGGGCCGAGCGTTGGATGAAACTTATGGTTGAGACGCTCGATGAGTCCGCTGGTTATATGACCGATGATCCCCGTGTTAGGACTAGTATCAACACGTTCCTTTCTCATTTTATGGAAAAATATGCAACGGACTTTGGATTTCAAAACAACGAAGCTTTCGGCTCCACAAATACTGCAGTTAAACGGAAATTGAATTTTCTAAATATGACAGATGCTGCGATTGAGGCACTGTCCGAAACCGAATTGCGTGAGGCTCTTGTAGGAAGGAGAGGGATCAGTATTAATGAGCACACTGATAGGAATGAACTTATTCAAAAAGCTAAGAGTTTGTAGGCATCATTGGCCTAGCCTGTTAACGGATAGGCAGCCTTTGTCAATAAGAAACAGCCAACGTGAGGCTCGTTACAATGAACTTCATATTGTTATAAATCAGTATTATTATGTTGACCCATTGTTTTAACAAAATTCATTAGGAGTTTAGTCATGCGTGTACTTGTTTTTCAGCATGTAGATTGTGAACATCCTGGCTCTCTGAGGCAGTTTTTAGCTGAAGATGGAATCGAGTGGGATGCCGTATATTTGCACCGTGGCGACATAATCCCTAGCTTTGATAAGTATGGTGCACTTTGGGTTATGGGTGGCCCAATGGATGTCTGGGACATTGAGGAAAACCCTTGGCTGGTTGCTGAAAAAGCCGCTATTAGGCATTGGGTTAGCGTGTTAGAGAAGCCATATTTAGGCCTATGTCTTGGACATCAATTACTTGCCGATGCCCTTGGCGGAACCTGTGGGCCCCAAAAAATTCCAGAGATTGGTGTTCTTGAAGTTGAACTGACTACTGAGGGTAAAGCAGACGCACTCTTCACAGGCACACCTGATACACAGAAGTGCCTTCAGTGGCATTCGGTCAGGGTAGCGCAAGCGCCAGAAGGTGCGATTGTTTTAGCTAAGTCAGATGTATGCCCTATTCAAGCAATGAGAATAGGGTCCAATGCTTGGTCTATGCAATACCATGTTGAAATAGAGCCTGATACTGTGGACAACTGGGGAGCCATTCCCGCATATGCAGAAGCATTAGATGGCACACTTGGTATGGGTGCACTGTTAAATCTTAAAACAAATGCCAACAAACACATGGATCAATGTTTGAGCTGTGCAAGGCAAATTTATGACAATTTTATGCGGGCGATTGTTTAGCAAGTTTAGGGTATCCACAATAGCATCAACACCGAAGTAACCTAAGGTGACACTGGCCATCGGGAGCAGTGCCGGTATGGGAGAAGACTACATAGGTGCTGTAAGGGGTTTTGATCCGACATAAAGCCCTATGTGCAGTAAAGAGTTAACAGTTATTAGTGGCTAAAATGAAATGTATCTAGCCGGGCTTGTGCTAGGTCATAAGTGCCTTGATAGTATACTGGGCTTTGGTTTATTAATTTTGCACTTGAATCCCCAATACCGTTAGCATAATCAATCCACTTTCGCATTATAAGAACGTCACTTAATCTCAAACCCGAAATGCTTGGCCTTATATTTTCCTTGGGGCTCATCGGGTGTTTTATATCATGCTCCTCTTCAACAACTTTCCAAGCTTCATTATAATTCATTAACTGAGGGCCAGAATTATTTATTTCTTTATAATCAGGAAAAGCAATTGGGTATTCCGAACACCCTCTCTTTACCGTGGAGGATAACCCTGGTCCAATCCGTTGCTTGACAAGCATATCGAGAGACTCTGCAACTTGGTTAGCTTGTTTTAGCCCAGAGCAGTAGATAAGACCTTTATAAAAGCCAGGAATCTCCGGCCTCAATTCAACCATACACTTTCGAGTGTTACGGGCATGTAGTTCTAGTTCATCAAAGATTAAAAATAATTTGATTAGCTCAATTATAGACCTAGGCTCAATTTGAACCTTGTAACAACCAAAGCAAAACTCCGGAATAACATCATATGTATTAAAGATCAAAATATGTCTTTTACAGTTCAAATCAACCGAATTGTTACGATAAGACTGGCTTAGATCAGTTCTAATTTTCAAGCCATGACTAGCCATATAATTTGAGGATGTGGAAAAAAATTCAACAGCTTCAGCATCTGAAATAATGTTTGAAGCATCGCTTTTTAAGCCAATTTTTCGAATTCCACTGTTAACCCTAACAATTAGGTTCGAACTTTCTTTTTGAGGAGTATATGAGGTTAGTAAAGTAACCAAATTAGTTTGTGCCTCACGATAATTAGAATTAATCTTTAGAGCCAAACTGTAGCTGTCTACAGCCCCCTCCTGATCATCCATATCATTTAAGGCATTCCCTATATTGTTATAGGCCTCTGCATAGTCTGGCTTAATTTTTAGAGCTTTCTTGTAGCTGTTTATAGCAGACACTAGATCACCCTGATTGCCCAAGGCAATACCCATATTATTAAAGGCCTCAGCATAGCCAGGCTTGATCACTAAAGCCTTGTTGTAGCTAGATATAGCCTGCGTCACATCACCTTTTTCGTTCAATGCAATACCCATATTGTTGTAGGCATCTGCATAGTCAGGGTTAATCTTTAGAGCCTGTTTGTAGCTATCTATAGCGGCATCTGCATCACCCTTTTCTCCCAGCGCAATACCTATATTGTAATAGGCCTCAGCATACTCAGGGTTAATCTTTAGAGCCTGTTTGTAGCTATCTATAGCGGCATCAAAATGCATCAAACCTACATTGGCAGCCCCAGCGATGTTGTAAAGGAGAACTGAATTAGGAAACCTCTCCAGCATTTGACTTGACTCAGACAAAGCTTGTCGCAGCTGACCTCTAGTGTAGAGATTAACGATAGACTGCAACTGTTCCTTGGAAGGGTCTTGCAGTACTACTCTGGCTCCTCCAAATAGTGATTTGACAGCAATTAATGCATTCTTATTTTTTGGGAATTTTTGCAGAATTTGTTGGTATATATTGTTTGCTTCTTCGACATGTCCATGTTTATATTTTCGCTTCGCTAGCCTTAAAGCCTTATCAAGTTTCATTGTATCTAGAATATTGGATTTTGAATAATTGGAGCCTTCCTTTCCCGCTATATTGGTTTCATCGATCTTCTGCCCTTGTGTGGCAATCTGTTTTTCGAGTTGGTCAATAGCTTTACCGTTAGCGCCTTTACTTTTAGCCTGATCAAACACAGCTTGCGCGTCAGTAATCCGACCTAGATTCATCAAAGCATTAATGTAGCTTAGCCAAAATTGAACTATGTTGGGGTTAGCACCCGAGGCAGTTTTAAAGAACGGTAATGACTCTTCTAATTTACCCACGCCAGTGGCCAACACACCCATATTATGATTAGCATCAGCATGATTGGGCTGGTCATTTAGGATAGTAGTATAAAACACTTCAGCTTCTTGCAATCGGCCAGCTTTATGCGCTTCAACACCCCTCTTCAGAGCTTCGCCGACTGTCAATTCCATAAATCAATCCGTAATGTATTCGTTAGTGAAATACTAACATTGAGGCACATCTATTTAAAGGTTTATTGGATCGCATAGTTATGTAATAGTGTAAGTCAACTAATGTAACTACGTGACTTGTGATCACCTAAAGAGGTCTCCCTTATAGGATTATTATCTGGTGTGAAGGTAGGCTGACTAAGAGCAGCCAGTGAGTGTTGTGATGTTCAACGATACTGGTTGGGTGATGTGGTTAGGGACGTATTTACACTAATACTGTGGTCTCATTATGCAATACAGATTCCGGTCACTGTCAGACATGAGGCCCCACCTCTGAGCATAAATTGAGGTGAGACTAACTTACCCGCAAAATGATTTTTAAACTATGCCCACACTTCCAATAATTGCGTAGCTGCAACAGCTAAGAAACACAGGCTATATACAGCCTTCCACATACCGAAAGGTGCTTTTTTGCCAAGCTGCCCCGCATTACTATTGGCATCTTGTTCGTCCATGTCTGCAACCCATGCCTTGAACTGATCCATTGAATTCATTCCAGACAAAAACACATATATGAATGTAGTAATAATCATTGCTGAGATAGCCAATTGTGGAACTTCAGTGGTTGCTATGAGATACAAAGTAACCAAGTTTGAGACCACACCTATTGAAGTGGTGGTGGCCAAATCTCTACCAATTGATCCTGCCATGATAGCTCGTGTACTTCTGTCTAACGCTGCGTTTTCCATTTAAGCATTCCTTCTGTTACGTTTGAGTTTAAAAATAAATATGTTGTGCAGTGTTTGTTAACACGGCAATGTTACATCTGAATAGAATCATAAGCTGCTGCATCCGCGTAAGCTGGGTAGATTCGTACTCCCTATCTTTTCTAGGACTACTTTCCAATTAGTGCTTGTCACCCCATACACCATGGAATTCGTAAGCAACTGCTTGCGTGTCACCTACTACCCACGCATCATGGCCTGGTTCAATGGCATATGCATCGCCAGCTGAGTAAGTTGCCTCTGTGCCATCATCATGACGGCAGGTAATGGTTCCTTCAACAATAACGCCAAGATGCTTAGCCTCACAGCTTTGGGTTCCCACAACAGGCTGGATGTCCTTAGACCATACCCAGCCAGGCTGAACAACAAGCTTCATAACCCGTTGACCACCAATGTTGACAGTTTCAACACGTGCATTATTTGGCGTACTAACGTCTGAGTCTGTTGCAAAGTTTTTAATTTCTATTGAAGACATTTTAGTTCCTTAGGTTTAGAGCTTTAGCCTAGTTAAACTAGGCGTATCATTTAAATGGGATAGCCAGCAGTTTAATTGATGTGGTTAAGTGTCACGGTTCCAACAACACTTTCCATGGAAACTATATCTGGGTTCGCCATACGTTTATCTCTTTCTGCATCGGCTTTATCCATTGCCTCTTGGCTCTCATAAACTGATACCGCTATCAACTTATTGCCGTCACTTTTAATTCCAATAAGCTGTTCTGCTGATGGAAAATCATTGACTGCATTAACCGCATAAGACGATGCTGCAGCATCTGCTACTTCTTGAGAAATCAAAGTTACTGTAGTGATTCTAACTATCGACATAATACTCTCCTTGGATAAATTATAGGTTCAGTCTTTGGCTGACTTGCTTTAACAATATAGACCTATTCATTGAATGACTAGTACAGTTTCTGTACCAACCTGTTTTAAGATGATAATAACTTCGGGTTTTCAGAGCAGATAAAGGTTAGGGAATCTCATAATTGGCTAGGCTATCTAAAGTTAACTACGCCTCGATGCTATTGTTGAATAAGACAACCTCTAGGTGTAGCATCACTTATTCACAAACTTGGCCCAGTAAACTTAACACAACTCTAATGAGCAGGATCGTTGATAGAAAAAACAGAACACTTTGCCTGGGATGCTTCACAACTGAAGACGGTTGACCCACTCTGGATCGACGGTTCTGACGATATGTCTAGCATTGTCGATATGGCTACTCAATCTCTACATCACTATGGATTTGCCTTGCTACGCAACTTTTGCGGTGATGCTGAAGAAGCATCAGCCGCTGCAAGGCTAACTATGCTTGGGCAACATTTAGGCACTATTGTGCCGCAATCTCCACGGGGCGAACTTGTGGAAAATGTTCGCGATTTTTCTGACATAGAAGCTGAAGATAAGCGTGGTTACCGATCTGCTGGCGAACTGACGCCACATTCTGACCCACCAACGTTAATTGCGCTGTATTGTCTGCAACCAGCAATGACCGGGGGTGAAAGCTATTTGGTTAATGTGCGCAGCATCCACGATTGTATTGCGAGAAAGGATCAAGCCCTCCTCCAAGAATTGTACAAACCCTTTCCACATTGGCGCGTGGAAGGAACACATGGCATTGCCGAGGCCGGACCCTATGAAATCGAGCGACCTATTTTTTGTCAACAAAATGGTCAAGTCAGCTGCGTATATTACCGGCCTTTTATAGAGCTCAGCGCTCGAACCCAGCAAATAACCTTGAATGAGACACAGATCGCTGCACTTGACTTATTCGATCATTTTTCAAAATCTAACGAATTGGCCTTGCGTACAACACTGCAACAAGGTGAGGTAGTCATCGCCCACAATCGAACCGTGCTGCACGCTCGCACCAATTATCAGGACTGGCCCAAGGTTCAAGATCGTCGCCATTTGCTGCGCATTTGGATTGACTCACCAGAGCGCTTTCCAGTGCAACCACAGCACGAACTCGGCGATCTCTTTGCTTAGCTAAACGGCTTAGCCAATTCACTAGGTATTGCGACATATTCTTCGGCTAAATACACTAGCATATAGAACACCCTTGATGCTTCGTTAACGGTCTAAGGTAACCTGAATGGCGCTCTAGACCGCTGTGGTTCTGGTCCAACGGTACTGATCTGAAGGCTTTGAGGCGACACTTGGCTTACTTTTAACGCCATTGCTATCTCAAGAAACAAGTGGAAGTATTACATTTTTACTTTACTTGAGCCGTTTCAATTCTATTCATTGCCAAAGACAGGCTGGATCTTTCTCATTACGTTTCTGGTTGCCGACTGTGCCTATTATTGGTACCACCGGTTAAATCATGAGATACCCTTACTCTGGACTATGCACCACACGCATCACTCCAGCCCTTAGTACAACCTCACGACAGCGTTCCGACTCAGTTGGGTCGCCACCTTTGTCACCCCGTTGTTTTTTTGGACTTTTGATCATTCTCGGCTTTTCGCCGGATTGAGTCCCAGCATCATTAACCCTTGGGTTGTTTTACCAGTTCTTTTTGCATACACAGGCGGTACCACGGTTAGGTTGGTTCGAAGGAAAATTACTCAACACTCCTGCATCTCACCGCGTGAATCACGGAACGAATGCGCAATACATTGATAAAAACTATGCCGGATCATTGATTATTTGGGATCGCATGTTTGGCACCTACGAGCCAGAGATAGAGAAGGTTACGTATGGCGTCACTAACGGATTCGTTGGTCACAATCGCTTTATTATTCAGTTAGCACCATTGTGGAAGTATTTATGGGGCGAGTGGAAACGCGAAAAAGATTTACAACGGTCGTCTAAGTAACGTCTGTTTGTAGCGAAAGCACAAGCAATTCGGCTTAGCGGAAGACGGTAATATGGGGCCGCTATCGGACATGCTTGCAGATGATTTTATCTTTGAGGATTCTAACTGCGTGCAAGAAGATAAAGCTAGTCTTTTAACTCGGATGACCGCTGATTATTTTTTGAACCAAGTTATTACTAAATGCTCGGTTTAATGAGTGTTGGGTTTACAAACTTGTGGGTGGTGGTCTAGAGTGGCTCGGAACAGACAGAGAGGTCTGACAAATGGAAAAGCTATTAGATGTCCTCATAGACCTAATAATTATCATAACGTGACTTTAAAGATTGAGCTGAGAACCTTAGGTTGACCTTAGACGTGTCATCACTCAAACACGTAAAGTAAACACATGGTCCTGTCTTAAGCGAACTGATATTAAGGCAACCCGCGGGCTACACGCTTAAAAAACAACTTAACCAAGCCATTACTGCGACCAATGAAGCGGGTCACGACAAAGATTATTTTAACCTTATTGCGGGATATTTTGATCTGCGAACTTTGTTGGAAATCTGGCTGCTTATGAATGTTTTTTAAGGTTAATAAGGCCATACCAATAGCCCACAGACAAAAGTTACGGTAGCCCTGCTCCGCCTTTGGGATCATTAACGTGTAGTTCAAGGCGTCCTGTAGGTGCGTATGGGCAATAGCCACTAGTTCCCTCACCCCCCGATGAAAATCAGGATTAGTGCGTTGCTTAGATAAATCCTGCAATTCAATGCTGTACTTGCTAAAAACATCTTGCGGTAACCAGCAAATCTCACGAT
>TARA_B110000211_G_C14092639_1_pt1 | contig 11989 bp, 10 predicted proteins | sample TARA_B110000211 | Tara Oceans TARA_B110000211 (sample SAMEA4397516) | marine metagenome | biome: Polar Biome; feature: [DCM] deep chlorophyll maximum layer (ENVO:01000326); material: water (ENVO:00002006), including particulate matter (ENVO:01000060) such as... | depth 30 m
TTCATTTTATGCCATTTCCAAGGCAAAACGTTTATCAATAGCGAGGACGCTTTAACGCAGATAATGGGTTAAAAGGGAGGATTGAGCAAGTGCTACTTATCTATAGTTCAGGTTAACTATAGTGATAGTGACTTTGGACGCTAAACTCTATAGCCAACCACTAATGATTAATGCGTCAACAACATCAAAAAACGCACACTAATCCACGGATATTAAACGGTATTATATTTATCAGTTCGATGGTTTTTATTGAATTACAAAAAAAGCTCCTCTAAAAGAGGAGCTTAATAACTAACTATTGCTTGCTAAATCAGTGTTGGTATAGCTTAAACAAATTTATTCAGCGAGCTTTTATATAACACTGGAGTTAATGTTATTAGCTTTGTAAAATTTCCAGCTCATTAACCACTTTAGTAACATCTGTTGCGCCTTTAGCGATAGCGCCAGCCAAGTCTTTAGCGGCTTGTGTTTTAACTTCACCTGTAAGAGTTACTTTACCTTCATCAACTTCAACTTCAATGTCAGTACCACGAACTTCTGACTCTAAAAGTAGGCGTGTTTTCACTACAGTTTCAACTTTAGTGTCTTTCAGGGTCTGCATAATGTCACTGTCTGAAATAGTGTCGTTATTTAATACCGTAAGTTCATTTTCAACGCTTTCTACACCGTCTAAATTAGCAATTAATTCTGCCGCAAGCGCTTTATCAACGTCACTTTCAACTTTACCAGTAAGTGTCACTTTGCCATTTTTAACATCGGTATTGATATCAAACGAATCAAGGTTACCGTTAAGTAACAGCGTGGTTTCGGCTTTGCCATCAATCCATGCGTCTTTAGCACTATCCTGCCAAGTGTTATCAGCTAACGCTGATGTCGATACACTACCTAATGCTGCTACTACCAATAAAGAACAAATTGAATGTTTCATATTAATCTCCTTGTATTTAAGTCACATACGGTAATGCGATAACAATGCCAACTACTATCTTATTGATTAATAAGATAATAATAAAAAATCAATTACTTATTAATTGTTTAACTTAGAGATAATTACAAGCGAGTATGTAAAATTTACACACATGAATGGTGTACGTTTTTTGAACACAATATAGCGATATTCTTACATCCCAACACGCTAATTGTCACGCTCACGATCACTTAAAAACGGTTTAGTTTATTGCAGTTTAATTGAGTAAATGAATAGGTCGACTAAAAAACAATAGTTAGTTCAAGATGAGATCAAACTAAGTTAAACCAATAAGTTAAGCCACTAATTTGAGGCCACTGATTTACGAAAACGCGACAAAGCAAAGAGAAAAAACACGGTACCTATGGCTAATAAAGCCAAGAAATATGGCCAAACCACGTCCCAGCCGGCACCACGATAAAGAATCGCTTGAGCAAATTTTACAAAGTGGGTTGTTGGGGCAAATAGCATAATATTTTGCACAATGTCGGGCATACTTTCGCGAGGGGTAACACCACCGGAAAGCATTTGTAAGGGCAGCAAAATTAAAATCATTAATAAGCCTAGTTGCGGCATTGTACGTGCTTGGGTACCCAATAAAATCCCCAACGATGTGGTAGCAAATAAGTGTATCGCCGCACCTAATAAAAACAGCGCGGCTGAGCCATGAATAGGCACTTGCAAGAAGCCTTCAATCACCACGAACAATGAAAAAGCAGCCAGCAGCAATATCACTAAACCATTAGCCCATATTTTGGCGATAACAATTTCAAACGGTGTTAATGGCATCACCAGTAAGTGCTCTAATGTGCCATGTTCACGTTCGCGGATAACCGCGGCTCCAGTCAGAATAATCGAGATCATGGTGATCACATTCATCAATTCCATCACACTACCAAACCAAACGCTGGTCATGTTCGGATTGAACATAATGTGTGACGTTTGCTGAATAGGCAACGTGTATGTAGATCGATAGCCCTGCACAAATTCATTAATTTCTGCGCTGATAATGGTCTGAATATAGTTGTCACCAATAAAGGCTTGTGACATGCGTGTCGCGTCAATATTTACTTGTAGGGTCGGTTGGCTGCCTGCCACAACATCACGTTCGAAGTTAGGTGGAATGTTTAACACAAAGGTATAACGGCCACTATCTAGTGCTGGGTCAACTTCACTTAAGGCAATAATATCTGGGGTCTTAAAATACGGTGCAAAAAAGGCACTGATGATACGATTCGACAAGTGTGACTGGTCTTCATCAACAACCGCGATAGGGGCGTTATTTAGCTCTATCGACGTTGCAGAAGACACCACATAAATTAAACCGGTAAAGGCAAAAAACACAAACAGTAGCAGCACTTTATCGCGCCATAAACTGCGCAGTTCTTTGAAGCCTAAGTGAAGAATATTTCCGCGACCTTGCATGGCTATTTATCCTGCTTTGGAAGTAAAAAAACACTGGCTAATGTCAGCACAGGAATAAAAGCTAACAGGGGCAATAGCTGCGGTGATAAGTCAGAAAAGTTAAGTGCTTTGTTGAAAACACCGCGGCACGCTTCAAGAAAATAAGTGGTTGGAAACAATTTACCAATAATCGCGCCAAAGCCTTCCAAAGAAGAAACCGGATCAATCAGGCCACAGAAATTAACCGCGATCATCAAAACGACAACAGTCGTAGCAGCCAAGGCTGATATTTGGGTTTTTGTGAAAGCAGAAATTAACAGTCCAACACCGGTAGTAGTGGTTACGTACAACAATGCCGCAACACTCAAGGCCCATAAACTGCCTTTAAGCGGCACACCAAACACCGTTATTGCTAAGCCGACCAAACCGAAAAAGCTGATCATACTGACCAAAATATAAGGAAGCTGTTTACCGATCACAAACTCTAGTCGGGTAACGGGCGTGACGTACAAATTAGTGATTGAACCTAATTCTTTTTCCCGTACAACACCGAGCGCCATTAATATCGCCGGTATAAAAACCAACAATAACGGTATCACCGCCGGCACCATAGCCTCGATACTTTTAAAGTCTTGGTTATAGCGATAACGTGATGCGATATCGGCAGGTACTAGGTTTGGCACCACGCCATAAGTACGAAGGGATAAATCGGTTAGATAAGCGTAATAGGTGCCCGTGACATAACCTTTGATGGTTTCGGCCCGAAATGGCATGGCACCATCAATCCAAACCACTATTTCTGGTTTTCTGTTACGTTTTAATTGCTGACCAAAGTTTGGTGGTATTTCAACCGCAACACTTATTTCGCCACTGCGCATACGGCTGTCGAGTTCAGCAGGGCTTTTAATATCGTCTTTTTGAATAAAGTAACGCGAGCCGGCCATATTTTGAATATAGTCACGGCTCTCAGGAGTTTGGTCTTGATCCATCACCGCAAAACTTAGGTCTTCAACATCAAAAGTAATACCGTAACCTAAAATAAACATCAGAATAATTGAGCCAAGCAAGGCGAACGTTAGCCGAATGGGATCGCGCCATAACTCCAAAGTTTCACGATAAGCATAACCAAATAATCGCAGTAAACTAAAAGCACTATTGGCGGTTTTTTTATCCGCCTTTGTGTTAATAAGTTGCGTATCTTGTTCATCAGCCGACACTAGCGCTTCGGCTGACACTGAGCTTGAAGTTGATAAAGACGATTCAGCTACCGCTTCTTCTAAATAAGCGATAAAAGCATCTTCTAAGGTCTCAACACCACGTTTTTCACACAGTGCGGCGGGCGTATCACTCGCGAGTATTTTCCCTGCGTGCATTAATGAAATACGGTCACAGCGTGCGGCTTCGTCCATAAAATGAGTAGAGATAAAAATGGTCACGCCTTGTTCGCGAGATAACTCAATGAGCAGCTGCCAAAAGTCATCACGTGCGACGGGATCAACCCCCGAGGTTGGCTCATCAAGAATAAGCATTTCAGGATTATGTACTACCGCTACTGCAAGCGATAACCGTTGGCGAATACCTAGCGGTAAATCTTCAGGGAAGTCGTTACGATATTTTTCAAGATTAAAACGGCTAATTAATACTTTAACGCGTGCTGCTATTTGCTCATGCGGTAAATGAAATAACCGCGCATGCAAAACCATGTTCTGTTGCACGGTAAGTTCGTTATAAAGCGAAAAGGCTTGCGACATAAAGCCAACACGCTTGCGAGTTTCAATATTATTAGCATCGACTTTTTCACCAAATAATTTAGCTTCTCCACTGCTGGCAGGTTGTAAGCCAGTGAGCATTTTCATGGTAGTGGTTTTTCCGCAACCATTTGAGCCTAAAAAGCCAAAAATTTCCCCACGTTCAATACTTAAACTGACTTTATTAACCGCGGTAAAATCACCAAAACTTTTGGTCAGTTCAGTTGCGGTGATCGCAGCTTCAACTGTGGTTGAATTTTGCTGACGAGGAGGCACAACAAGTACCTGATGATCATGGCGTTTTTCTTCCGGCAACAAAGAAATAAAAGCTTCATCTAGTGTTTTTTGCCCGGTTTGCCGCTTTATTGCACTTGGGCTGCCGGTACCGATCACCTTGCCGTCATCCATTGCGACTAGCCAATCAAAATCGTCCGCTTCTTCCATATAAGCGGTGGCAACCAATACGCTCATATTTTTTTGGCGACGACGAATACGATCAATTAATTGCCAAAATTGACGACGAGATAGTGGGTCGACACCTGTGGTGGGTTCATCTAAAATTAATAACTCAGGATCATGAATCAATGCACAGCACAAACCGAGTTTTTGTTTCATGCCGCCGGAAAGCTTCTCTGCCGGACGATCAGCGAAGGCTTCTAGTCCAGTGCTTTTGAGTAAGTCTTTAATACGGTGTTGACGTTCTTTTTTTTCTTGGCCAAACAGCCGAGCAAAAAAGTCGATGTTTTCAAATACAGACAAGGTTGGATACAGGTTCTTACCTAACCCTTGTGGCATATAAGCAATGCGTGGCGAAACCGCGGTTCGAAAACGGCTATCGCGCATATTGCCCGCTAAAACCTCTATTTCACCTTGTTGAACCGCGCGAGCGCCTGCAATAAGGGCTAACAGACTAGATTTACCAACACCATCAGGGCCAATCACCCCCACCATACTGCCCGCAGGTAAAGCTAAATTAATATCATCTAGGGCAAAATTATCACCGTAGCGATGCGTTACTTTGCTGATTTTGACGACACTAGCAGGCTTGGTAAGCTCACTCACTTTACTGTGATCGGTCATATCAGACATTATTCAGGTACTCTCACCTGTAATTTTTCTGGCCATGTTTTTTCTGGTGCTAATAAAACATAAGCCAGCCCTGGTACGCCGGTTTTAACTTGTGCGATGTGTTCTTTAAGTAACTGTGGATCAAGTTTAACTTTGACACGAAACATTAATTTATCGCGCTCGTCTCGGGTTTCTACTGATTTAGGGGTGAACTGTGCTTGGGCAGAGACAAAGGAGACTTTCGCGGGTAATATATATTGCGGAATAGCATCTAAAACAATACGAGCTTCTGAGCCAATGGTAACTTTACCGGCTTCAGAGGTGGGTAAGTAAATACTCATGTAAACATCGGTCAGGTCCAGTAATGAGAAGACTTTGCCACCACTGCCTAAGACTTCACCGGGCTCTGCTAAACGATATAATATTCTGCCATTGATCGGGGCTTGAAGTGTGCTGTCAGCAATATTGCTTTGCAAACGTTCAATGCGTGCATGAGCGGCTTCAATACCCGCGTCAGACTGTACAACTTTCACATTAGCAGCTCTTAAGGCTGCTTGTGCTGAGGTAGAAACCGTACGCAGCTTATCTACATTTTCTTTTGATACATGGCCTTGTTTCACTAATTCTAGAGCGCGGCGTAATTCAGCTTCTGCTAGCGCCAATTCACTTTTGTGTTGGTCAACAATAGCCAATGCATATTTGCGCGATTCAATGACTTCGCGCAGCCCAGCATTTGCCTCACGCAATTGCGCATTTAAATCATCGGTATCAATCACTGCCAAAGCTTGGCCCATTTCGACCATATCGCCTTCCTGCGCTAAAACTTTCACTAACCGGCCGGGTAGTTTTGTCGCTATGTCATATTCTGTTGCTTCAATACGACCGTTACCATAGACAACACTGTCGGGTAGCTGATTAGCGAGTTTTTCTGCTTGCTGATTTTGCCAAAAATACCAACCTCCTCCAGCTACTACGATCAAGGCAACTATTTTACTGAGTGATGTTAGCGTTGATTTTATCGTCATGAGGTGTAGCTCCAAAGATTAAAAAGTAATGTTCCTCTTGATACAATACCACCATCATTGTAAATAAATATGAGTTAAATCAATAAAACGCCTTAAGGGTAGGGGGAAAAATTGATTAATTTAAGTGTCGTTATTTCACTTTAAGCTCATGATTTTTATAATATTGAGAAACTCAAGTGAAAGCTCTCTCGTATCATTAATTTTCGTGTTAATAAATACTGAAGCTGCGGATAATAAAAGTCGCTCAGGATTAATTATTTTTAAGTATTATTTTTTCTATTCTTTGCATTAATTCGCCTCTGTCATGATCACTCATACATTCCTTGGCTTGTTGCTGTGAAATCATCTCAGTTTGCGTTAACACAAAGTTATGTTGTTCATCCGTGGTTGTTTGCCCTAATAACACATGCAAGGCATCAAGCATTTTGATAGTAACCGCAAGGTTGTTTTGACATTGCTGCCTGATTTGATCAAAAGCCGCTTTAGCAATATCAGTAAAAGTTAACTCTTTACAGATTAAACAGAGTACGCCACCAGACAACATGTTTTTCTGGGGAAAGGTTTTATCAGTTAAACCACAGAGTACTGCAGACAACTTATCTATGCAGGTAATAGCCGTATAAGGATCGTTTATGCCTGGCGATAACGCTCTTAATGCTATTTCAACTAATTGATGTACAGCAAATTCAGGATCTTGAACTGGCGTTCGACATGAGCCATAAATAAGGTGTTGCACAATATCATTACTAATATCTTGTTCTGCGAGGCTACTAGCATAAACAGTAGCTATTTTGGTTTTTTCAACAATAAAGTCACCGGCTGAAAAGTGTAGCTGTATAACGCAATGCGACTGTGCTGCTAATTTCAGTAAACTTTCTTTATCAATAAGTTGCAAATAACCATTAAACGGCGCCATGACATCAAACTCAACCAAGTGACTATTTTTTTTCACTGGTGAAGTGTTCGCCTCAGTTGTATTTTTATTTGTCGCGCTAGGAAATAGTTTTGCTATATTGTGCTGTAACTCGCAATAAACATCATCAATCACCACGTCAGCTTGAATTGACATCGCAACATGATGAATAAAGTAAACTAGGATACAAACGCTAAAACAGGTCATCACAATAGCAACCGATATGGTTATACCTGGCTTAAAAGCGTACGGAGCCTTAAAACTGAGAGCACAAAATATCACGATGCAGAACAAAAATGTCGCAATAAAAGTACCTAAGACTACTTGAGTTCCTTTATCCATCATAAAATTTCGCATTAAACGTGGGCCAAACTGTGAGGAAGCCAGCGTTAAAACGACAATGGTAATTGAAAAGGCAATACTGGTGACTGTGATCATTGCACCCGCTACCGTACCTAATAGTGAACGTACAGCATCAACGTTTGTTGCATACAAAAAGCCAATAGCGCCTTTATTTGCTTGGGTATGGGTAATATCAATGTAGAGAGTGATAGCTGCTAATAAAAAAGATAATATAATCATTAAGCTAGGTACAAACCAAAAGCTGGACTGAGTTTTTTCGATAAGAGGAGCTAATTTATTATTCATAACTTGTACCTACTTATGCCAGTGCTAATAAATTTCATTTATAAAAAATAGCTATATTCATAAAAAGGGTTTGTGTTCTCAAACCGCAGATAAGTGCTAAGAGCTAAAAAACTTATTAGCCTTGGTATTACTAGCGGTAGCTAAACAATTTCCCATAAAATTAAAATAAGTGATAAAAAAAGGCCTTAGTAGGCCTTTTATCATTTAGTAATGGTCAATAATAATTAACAATCGTCGTCTTTAGCTTCAACGCCTTCTTTAACCTTTTCACAAGCGTCTTCAACCGCGTTACCCGCGTCTTTTTTCATATCTTTAAACTTGCTAGTGGCGCTGTCTTTAATCTCATCTAGCTTATTGCCAGCATCTTCTTTCATTTTGCCTAATTTTTCGCTTGCGTCATCTTTAATTTCACCAAGCTTATTTCCGGCACTGTCGACCATATCATCGACTTTATCTCCCGTTTTTTCCGCCGCCTTACCTGCCTCGTGAACCATTTCATCTACTTTTTCACCGGCAGTTTCTGCTTTTTCTTCGCTACAAGCTGTTAACCCAAGTACGGCCACAAGTGTAATAGCGCTAGTTGATAATTTTTTAATTAAAGTCATCTGTTTTTCCCTAAATTTTGGTGATTTATCACAAGCTGTATTGACGTTAATAACACACCCAACAATACAACAAAGTAAATAAGCTAATTTTCGCAATACTCGCTACTACGCCAAACCTTCCATATGAAAACAGCGTTTTAATATGGAAGTCGTAGTTCAACAACTAAAAAGTAAGTACCCACCTACCTTAACACAATATACAATTCTGTTTATTTAACGATGAGCTTGCACTGATTTCATTGTTTAATACGATGAATTACATAAAGTTCAAGTGACAACGATTTAGTATTAACGTAAATATTCTCCCTTAATTTATAGCAAATTAATTAAGGAAGAATGCAATATTTACCAAACCCCATGTAGGCTTTGTATCGGCTTATGAGCTATAGACTAACAATCGGTGTCTTTAGCATTTACCCCTTCTTTAACCTTTTCACAGGCATCTTCTACTGCGTTGCCAGCATCATCAGCCATATCACCGACTTTATCACCAGCATCTTCAAGTGCATTGCCAGCGTCATGTACCATTTCATCTACTTTCTCACCGGCATTTTCTGCTTTATCGTCGCTACAGGCTGTTAAGCCAAGGATTGCAACAAAAGTAATCATTGTGATTGATAGTTTTTTAATAAAAGTCATAATATTTTTCCTTAAATTTTTGGTGATTTACCACGAATGGCATTAGCAATTAATGAAATAACGAGTAATACAACAAAGATAAAAAAGATAATTTTAGCAATACCCGCTGCTGCGCCTGCAATGCCACTAAAGCCGAATATTGCGGCAATAATAGCGACAACTAAAAAAGTGAGTGCCCAATTCAACATAATATTCCCCTTTGTTCATTAAGTTTCAAACTACAGTTCACTTAATGCGTTATTCATGCCAATGAGAAAATAAAATGTAAACGATTGATAATTGGGAGTTAATAGATGTTTTTATATCTTTTAATATTCACAAGCGAGCCGTTAAGTGAAATATTTACAGACTAGGTGTGTAGTACTTTCCGTATAATTTAGTCATGCTAAAAACACTAAATTACCTAGTTAACAGGCAGAAAAAGTACCAGAAGCTCGAGATAGAATGATGCCGATAAGGTATAGAGGTGGTGAAAACTATTGAGATTAAAGCACTAGACAAGCTAACTTAACCTAAGCTTTTGATTCACTTGAATATCAAGCGCTCATTATCCAGAGTTCAGGTTAACCTATTATTAGTCTTTTGATAATGAAGCTATTTTAGCAAAAATAAGGAGGAATAATTCCTCCTTATTGACAGAGCCATTAATTGCTAAAAATTAAAAGCGACCTGTTATGCCAACAGATACGGCATCGTCATTATTTAATGCGGTGTATTCGATACGTGCCGAAATAGTTGGAGAGAAAAAGTGCTGAGCACGAACTCCAAAATCATAACCATCTTCAGTTGAAAGGTTAAGACCTACACTTGATCTAGCTGTCCAGTAATAGTCAGCAGTAGCCGTAAAATCGTCATGGTCATTAAGGTATGATGCTTCAAAGTTTAAGAATGCACCGTCAGATAATGTTGCAATATATTTAGTGTTCAATGCTAAAGAGTTTGATAAGCCAGCATCAGAACCAGACACAGATACCAACCAGTTTTCAGCAAAGAAATAACCTAGCTCTACCACAAGGTTTTTTTCGTTAGCACTGTTATCAACATCAACGAAAGAAAAGTCGACCCCGACAAAAATGTTTTCATGATAGTAGTCACCGCCTAATGCTAGTGAGTAAGCATCGCTATCAAAATTAGTATAACCAGCAGTTACACTGTTATTTCTACCCATAAAAGCCGCTTCAGCCCATGCTGTATTATTGGTAGTAACGCTATCAAAGTAGTGCGTACCTTCCAGATTGATGACATTAAAATCATCTACATTGAGGTAGTTAAAGTCTACTTGGTTATTATAAGTGTTAGCTAGAACAGAAGAAGAAAGTAAAGATAAACCAAGCAGTAATGTACTTGTTTTCATTATATATATCCTTTATATATTTAAAATTGTAATCAATAAGAAGAAATAAATAGACACGGCAATAATCGAGAAAAGTCGTTTAAAAATATTCAACTATGAATATAGAAGTCCATTTGCCGCGCACTATAATACGAAAGCCTTAGTAGTTCAACTAAGTAACGGGCAGTTTGTTATTGCTCTAATTAACATTAATTATTTTGCTTCACTGTAGTGATACAAAAACCGCTTTAGGTATAGCTGAAAGTATAAATATATTTACTTAATTTCATCTGAATAATGATAAGTTATAAAGCTGTCAAAGAAGTCTGACTGTAATTTTTTTGGTTAATCACTAAATCTTGAATTCAGGAATTAAATTGTAATAAGTTATGGCAAATAAAAAAAATAAAAACTGGATAATTTACTTCCTCCTTGCTGTTGCGACATTATTAATAATGAAGTCGGTTTCCGATAACGAAATACAACCATTACAAAAAGCTGCAAAAGAGCCAACTAAGGTTAAACCACCCACCCCAAAAAACATCATAACCAAGCCGTCAAAAAAAGCTAAAAGCCAAATAAATAACGTAAAATATGAAACATACTCGGTTGAACATGTTTATCCTGGGCAAGATTATTTTGATGATAATACATGTAACACTGATGAGAAACGCGCTAGTTATAAGCCTCTACTTAAAGAAACAATCAATAGCTTAAATCAGCAATATCAGCACTTCTACTACAAGGTTAGTGATTACCTTAAATTGAATGTCTACGCGGTTCAGATGACAACATATTTTGAAAAAGAATTAATTGAAAGAATTAAATTTTTACATCAAGAATATATCGGACTATTAGGAAAATCCGCTAAACGCGAAATAAACGTAAACTTAATAATATCGCCAGAGAGATCTGATTACTTGAATGACACAGCCTTTTTTTCTACCAATTTAGATACAACAATTGGTGTGTATTTCGGCGGATTGAACTTGGCTTTTGTTGATTATCAACAATCAGATGATAAGGCATTAAAAACGGCTATTCACGAAACATCACATGCCCTTAGTGCTCATATAATAGGTAGAACACCACGTATGTTTAGTGAGGGAATGGCAGAGTTTTATGAGGATATGATCGTAAAAGAAGGAAAAGTTGAAATTGTTTTTTATAAAAAACAATTAAAAAAAGAGCCGTACCCTATAATGCAATTTTTCGACTCTCAACAATGGTCTAGTTTAAATGTGCAGCACCTTTACTACAGTAGCTGGGCATGGATTGCTTTTATGTATGGTGATAATAAAAGATTAGAATCATTAGTCTCTTTTATGAAAAATGAACAAATAAATCCCTGTTCAGCATTCTCTGCAGGCGAGTCTTATAAAATATTTCAGGAAGAGTATAGTAATTTTGAAACAGACTTTTATCATTGGCAAAAAAGTATGAACAATGATTGACAAAAGGCCGGACTAAAATTCATTACTTTTTAATTTCAACTATATAATGACCGGTTTAATAAGCTCGATGATTATTTTGGGGGCAGGAACAAGAAAAACTTTCATTGATAGGCCCAAATTACTCCGATGAATTCAGAATAACTTGGACCTGAAGAGTATGAAAGTTCATTGTAAAATTACAAAAA
>TARA_B110000211_G_scaffold38047_1_pt1 | contig 11984 bp, 10 predicted proteins | sample TARA_B110000211 | Tara Oceans TARA_B110000211 (sample SAMEA4397516) | marine metagenome | biome: Polar Biome; feature: [DCM] deep chlorophyll maximum layer (ENVO:01000326); material: water (ENVO:00002006), including particulate matter (ENVO:01000060) such as... | depth 30 m
AGCAAAAGCTTTTGATAAAACGTAAGTATTTTGAGTCGTTGATGGTCCAAAATTTAATTGATCTGGATTAATTCCCATAAGTCCAGACAAACGATCTCTTGCCTCATCCATTTCCTCACCCCCCAATTGGGAAGCTTTGTAGGCACCATAGGGCTGTACTTTTCGATGTGTGTAAAAACGGGTCAGCCTGTCTATAACTGGGCCACATGTATAAGAACCCCCCGCATTTTCAAAAAATCCTTGACCTTTTAAGTCAGCACTTTGGAATGCTGGGAATTGCTCCCGTACAAAATTTATATCTAATTTTGCCATATTTAATAGTCCTTTAAATATTTACCAAATTAAAACTAGGCTCAGTGTCGTACCAATCTTATTTAAGCTAATATGGTAACTCCAAAAAGGAGTTACCATATTTTGTGAAGCTGGTTACTTTGCTCCTTGGCCTTTTTCAGTAGCGTTTACTAAACATGCCATATTTCCATATGGGTGCTTATTTTCATACATAAGCTGATGTGCATGTCCAATTTGATCGAATGTATACGTTTCTGACAAACATGGATCCACTTTTTCTGCTAAAACCAATTCATTGACTGCGTTAGCCTGGACATCATTTGCTAGATGTGATCCTTGCAAACGCTTTTGCATCATCCAATGATAACGAAGATCCATGGTTATATTATAACCTGATGTGCCGGCACATATAACCACCATACCACCCGTATCACAAACAAAGCCAGATGTAGGCAATGTCGCCTCACCAGGATGTTCAAAGACGATTTTTGGATTTTTTCGCTCTCCAACAGCCTCCCAAATAGCTTTTCCAAAGCTTCGCGCACCACCTACCCAAGCTTTATAATCTGGAGAACTAGTTTCAGGCATTGGTCCCCAATGACTAAAATCGTTCCGATTAATGACCCCTACAGCGCCTTTATCTAGGCAAAACTGTCTTTTATCTTCATTTGATATCACAGCAACCGCTTTACCACCTAATGCAGAAACTATTTGCAAAGCCATTGCACCCAAGCCACCTGCAGCACCCCAAACTAATACTACATCATCTTTCTCGACAGTGTGAGGTGCCCAACCCATTAGCTGTCTGTAAGCTGTAGAAGCACATAGCATGTAACAACCGGCCTCTTCCCAACTTAAATGGCTTGGTTTCTTTTTGATTTGATGAGATTGAGCACGCGCAAATTGACAATAAGAGCCATAATTTGTTTGATACCCCCATATTCTTACAGATGGAGCTAACATAGGGTCTTTTCCCGAAAGCACCCAGGGATCTTCCGGCTCCCACCAGCCAGAATGAACAACTACTTCTTCACCTACCGTCACATCTTTAACTGCCTCACCTACAGCCCAAACAATACCAGCTGCGTCAGATCCACCAGCGTGAAAATCCTCTTCTTCACCTTTTTTCTGACGATCAGCAATAACATCAACAGGGAAACCAAGGCCTGCCCAAACATTGTTATAATTAATTCCTGTGGCCATAACATAAACTAACACATCTTTAGGACCAATCTTTGGCGTATCGATCACTTCACGCTGCCAAGCTTTAGTTGGTTCTCCAAACCTATCTTGTCGAACAGTAAAAGCGTGCATTTTTTCAGGAACCTCACCCAACGGTGGCATTTCTCCCAAATCATAAAGTGGTTTAATATCCATATTTTTTTCTCCTAATTATTTTTATTGTGAGTAAAACTCGTTATTATTGTTTGTTTTAAATAAAGGCTAAGACAATAAAGTTAAAAAATGTAACTTTTACTTTTGTACAATTTTTTTCAAACCTTTATCGTATTTAAAGGAACGTTCGCCTTTCCAGTTTATTGGGCAAATTTCTGCTGACCTTCCGTCAAAATTCCATACGCGGCCATAATCTCTAACACGACTTTTAAGCCCTTTTGCTACTATAACGTCTGGACCCATCCAATACTTCGTATTTTTAACGATAACTGGCTCATCATTATTCTTACCAGTTACCATTTCAACTTCACCTTGAATTTTTCTTTCGATCATAATTATTCTTTTTGTACCATCACGCTCAATTACTACCGGTGCGCGTTCAGCTCCAATAATTTCGGAAACGAGCATAGTAAATATCCCAGTTGTTCCACCAGCTTGCCCAGAAAAAATCTGCAACAAGCCATTATAAGCCTTACCGCTCGCCCTATCATCAATATAGGCTGCAACTTTCCAATTTCCTTCGGCCATTCTACCTGGAATATCGACAAGTAATCCAACATTTAAACCAGACAAATCTTCACCCTCGTAATGGCCTTCATCAATAATGATTCCCATCCAAGCGTGACAATGGCCTTCAGTTGGCGGATGTGCACCTAAAGAAACCACACACGGACAAAAAACTGTACAAGAGCAATTTAAAATTAATTCACCTTTTATTGCCCAATCTGTAGGCGTGGCTTTACGTCTCATCGGATTATCCAATTTAGCCGAGATTTTTGATTTTGTTGAAATCCTATCTGACTTTCCCGAAGCTGCATTTGCTACCATCTTTATTCCCCTAAGAATTTTAATTTAAATTATGTTAATCGCTCTAGCACCAATGGACAAGCCAATTAAGACTAACGTTACGCCAATTGGTTTGGCTAAATATGCTCCAACCTGAGGCAATTTTTCTAAAACCATCAATAAGGTTGCAAGACCCATCCACAAGAGATTCATTGTACCACCAACAAAACCTAATACCATAAAACCCCAACAGCACCCTACGCAGTACAAACCCAAACCAAAACCCATGAAAAAGCCACCACTAAAACCTAAACGCCAATTTTTAAGAAAAAAAGTGAATGGTGAATGACAAACAGCGTGACAGGTATTTTTTATCCAGGTAAATTGAAAACACCCAACAATGATCAAAAAGATAGAAGCAAGCAACAACGAGTTCAAAACTCCTAAAAGATTTATTAACCCCAATTTTAACAAAATTAGCTGAAGTAAAGCAAATATTGCAGCTCCTGCAATCCAAACAATGCTAAATCCCATAATCACGCCAAACCACCCAATACGGGTCCCGTCTGCCGACTTCATTAAATCTTCATAACTTCGAAGAGTTGGAACCATTGTTGGCAACATCATTGCTGCCATCATAATGGACCACATAGGAAACAAAGTTCCAAAAGCATCCATTTTCATCATATTCATTCGAACAGATTGTCCAAATACATTTAATCCAGACATTTGAGACATTTTAAACAAATACCACCAGCTTGCTAAGATTATACTGAAAAAAACAATCCAACAAATAGATCGAAAAATTCCATTATTTTGAATCATTTAAAATAGACCTTCTTTTTTAGCGGAACTATTCGTTTAGATGAACCAATTTGTCAAAGAAAACATACCAAAGAAACGCAAAATTTAAACTTGAGTGACAAATTTAAAAAATTAAAGTAAAAACCTACTTGTTTGAAAGCCAACCCTACTCTACCGTCAGGTAGATAAAATGTTTAAAGGATAGCAATATGAACAAAATGAAAACAATTTCTGCTTTGTTAGGTGCTGCTCTAATAGCTCTACCTGCATTTGCAGCTGATGACGAACTAATCGTATTTGATTGGTCTGGTTACGAAGATCCAAATTTCTTTTTAGCGTACAATGAAAAACACGGTGATGATCCAACTTTTACTTTTTTTGGTGAAGAAGAAGAAGCATTTCAAAAACTTAGATCTGGTTTTAGAGCTGACGTTTCTCATCCTTGTTCCGCAAACGTCCAAAAGTGGCGTGAAGCCGGTTTAATTGAACCATGGGATACTTCGCGTATTCCAGCGTATGGTGACCTAAACCAATCGTTTACTGGTTCAGAAGTATTCAGTCACAATGGTGAGGTATATTTCATACCAGCTGATTGGGGGTCAACAGCAATTGCATACAATACAGAGGAAGTGCCTGCTGAAGATGTAACCTCACTTCAAGTCTTCACAAATCCAAAATATGCTGGGCGCATCTCAATAGCGGATAACGTAGATGATGTTTATGCTTTAGCTTACTTGGCTATTGGCGTCACAGATTGGACAAAAGCTACAGAAGCTGATTTTGAGGCTGCCTCTGCATGGCTTAGAAAAGCACATCCAAATGTTAGAGCATACTGGCAAGATGGTGGTGAATTAAGCCAACTAATGGCTTCTGGAGAGGTCCTAATTTCTTGGGCTTGGAATGAAACACCTGTTACTATGCAAGGTGAAGGTTATCCAATTGGCTATGCGCGAGAAACTGTTGAAGGTACCTCAACTTGGGTTTGTGGATATGTTAATTTAACTAATGGACCTGGATCTGAAGATAAAGCGTACGACTTCATGAATGCTTGGCTGTCAGAGGAGACTGCTAATTATATCGTTAATGAATGGGGTTATGGACATTCTAACGCTAAAGTGATGGCTACTTACGCACCTGAAGATATTGAGTGGGCAGGTCTAGCACCAGTAAGTGTGCCTGTATTGGCACAGCTACCAATGGATATTAATCTTCGCGAACGTCAAATAGCAGAGTTTGAAAAAATTAAAGCTGGCTTCTAGAACTAGTTTTAATAACGTTTCAGTTAGACTTAAAAAAGGCCGCAAATCGCGGCCTTTTTTTATAAGAATACTTTGGATATTTATTAATCCAAAAGGATCAAACTTTCGGCTCCCCAGCCCACTCGTATTTGGTCATTTGGTTCAAGAACTTTTCTACCTGCCGTGTTACGCATGGAAACACTCACTGGATCTTTAATACCTTCTAAAACAATCGAGTAATAACTCATATCACCATAATAATTTATTTCTGAAATAGTTCCCATTGTTTCCTGTTCTGCTTTTTGATCATCGTTCAATAAAATAGTTAACATTTCTGGCCTTATGCCTATCTGTCGTCCAAGCTCTCCAGCTGGCGCTTGTTCTTCCGTGATTAGCGCCTCTCCCAAACCAGGGATTTTAACCTTTATCAAACCATTTTTTTCCTTACTGGCAGTAGCTGGCAAAAAATTCATAATACCAATAAAGTTGGCAACTTCCTTAGATTTAGGTCTGGTGTACAGTCCATGGGGGCTATCTAACTGGGCTATTTCTCCATCAAACATAACAGCTATTCTATCAGACATTATCAAAGCTTCTTCTTGATCGTGGGTCACTAAAACAAAAGTTATGCCAACTTGACGTTGAAGCCTTCGTAATTCAGTCTGCATCTGTTCCCTTAGTTTTTTATCAAGAGCTGATAAAGGTTCATCAAGCAAAAGAACTCGAGGTCTCAAAATTAGCGCCCTAGCCAGAGCAACTCGCTGTTGCTGACCACCAGATAAGGTAGTTGATGCCCGCTCCTCGTAGCCACTTAAACCAACCATATTTAGAGCTTCTTTTACTTTTACTTTTTTCTCTTCAATTGATAGATTCTTCCGTCGCAAACCAAATGCTACATTCTCACCAACATTCAAATGAGGAAATATGGCGTAAGATTGAAAAACCATATTAGCTGGGCGAAGATTTGCTGGAACGCCATCCATATCTTTACCATCTATTAAAACAACGCCACCCGAAACATCATCAAAACCGGCAATAGCTCTCAGTAATGTTGTTTTCCCACACCCAGACGGTCCCAAAAGAGAAAAGAACTCACCTTCCATTATTTGCGCAGAAACACCTTTTAGTGCAACTACATCACCAAATGACTTTTTAACATTTATTAGATCAATAATTGGTTTCATATAAAACCTCCAGTATCCTGCGCTCCAGTGCGTTTTAATCCTCGCCTTCGAAAATATTCCGATGCAGTTAGAAGTAGTAAAGAAACAACTAACATAATTGTGCCCAGTGCCATTACAGCTGGAATTCTAGCTGGAAAGCGTAACATTCCCCAAATATATACGGACAATGTTGGCTCAGATCCAGTTAAGAAAAATGCTATAATAAATTCATCTAGGGAAATAACAAAACTAATCAACAATGATGAAATAATACCAGGCATTACAAGTGGCAAGGTAATCAATCTAAATGTAGCCCATTTAGTTTCTCCCAAATCAATCGAAGATTCTTCTAAGCTTTTATCTAATGACCTAAATGCTCCATTCAATATTGCTATAGAAAAGGGTACACAGATAAGAACATGTCCTAAAATTATAGTCCAAATAGACAAACTTAAACCCAAAACTTTAATCAGAACAACTATCAAAGAAACAGCTACAATAATTTCTGGAAGAACAAGTGGTACCATAATCAAACCCATTATTGGACCTTTGCCCGGAAATGAAAATCTTGTTGCGGCTCGAGAGGCAAACATACCTAAAACTGTTGCAAGAACTGAGGTGATGATAGCAATTTTTAAACTCGTCCAGACGGCTGTGTGTAAAGCTTCTATTTTGGCCAACTCATAGAACCACTGAAACCCAAAACCCTTTAATGGAAAAGCAATAATCTTTCCTGTATTAAATGCAAAAAGTGGTAGCAAAATTATGGGCAAATACAGAAATAATAAATACACCCAAACAAAGCTTGATAAAACCTTACCAGACCTCATCTCAGTATTCCAAAATAATTTCGATTAAACCAGGCAAAAACTTTTCCAAAAATCCATAATAATGCTAAAGTGACAACCACTGCTAACATTGCAAGAATGGCTAAGGTAGCTCCTAAAGGGGCATTATTTGCTTTTAGAAATTGCAACTGTATCATATTTGAGATCATCAACCCACTTGGGCCTCCAACAAGTTTTGGCGTTACATAATCACCTATCGTTGGGATGAAAACAATAACAGCTGCTGCTATAACGCCAGGCAAAGCCAAAGGTAATGTAACCCTCATAAAGGTAATAAATCTACTTTCTCCAAGATCATAACTTGCCTCTAGAAGACTTCTATCAATTTTTTCTAAAATTACGAAAATTGGTAAAATAGCAAAAGGGGCCCACGCATGCGCCAATGTGATTACTACAGCATTAATATTATACAGTATAAATGTTAATGGCTGCTCAATGATACCCAAAACCTTAAGGCCAGAGTTTAAAACTCCATTATATCCTAAAATCACTTTCCATAAAAAAATTCGAAGCAAATAACTGGTCCAAAAAGGAACTGTAATTAAAAATATCCATCGTGCTTTCTTATTTTGTGGTACAAAAAATGAAATATAATATGCTATTGGAAATGCCAAAATTACCGTAAAACACGTTACTAATGCGGAAATTTTAAGAGATCTAAAAAGTAATACCCTATAAATTGGTTCTTGGACTGCAGCTCTATAATTATCCAAAGTAAATGTTGTGTCTAAATCAAGATAATCCTGTGTCCAAAAACTGAATGTAATAACCGCTGCAATGGGTACAGCCAAAAGTAAAAATGCATAAATCAGCGGTGGACTCACTAGTAAAAGTCCATTTGCACCCTCTGTTTTAAAAAATTTCTTCATAAATTATGTACCAATGTGAATTCAGCTATCGCCATTAGAACCCGACCAAAGAGCCTCTTTAGCTGGCTCTTGCATTTTTTTAATTGCTGGGATTTTTTCTCTTAGATGATCATGAAAGGTCTTTAAACCATATTCTAAATCAGACAAGACCACACCGTCGTAGGCAGAACTCTGTGTTGCTTCACAAGCCCAAACGCAAAGCTTTTGATCTTCATCCATCGTGTCTCTGTCAATCCTATAGGACAAATACCTAGAAGCACGCATCTCACGAGACTCTTCGCGATGTTTGTAAATAGCACCTTGCTGAATAGTTTTGGTAGCAGATACTGGGACCTCTTGATAATAAATCACACTATCAGGATAAAGCCCCAAGACTATATTAGGAAACATACCAATATATAACCATGCTTGTTGATTGGATGGTGGTAAATGCTCAACTTTTGGTAAAATATTTTTATATTGTTGGATAGACCAGAGTTTCGATGGTCCTCCATTAAAGTAACCAACTGATCGAGAAGCGCCTTCAATATAAGGTTCATCAAAATAATCATTTCCGTATAAGTCATGAAGCCCTGGGTGAGCCTGTCTTACATGGTAGCCCTCGTTATCAACATCACGAATGGCCTTCCAATTAACATCTAGTGACTCTTTCCATACACCATTACCATCAGGAACCATTTCTCCCAACTTATAATGACTTATCTCTTCCTCATAACGTTCTAATATTTTTTTAACGGAAGGTTGTTTGGACGGCTTAAATCTAATAAAAATAAAACCGTGCCAAACTTCCATCTCAACAGGTTTTAAGCCCCAATCTTCCTTATTCATTTGAGGAAAAGAATTTCTTTCTGCTATTCCTCGTAAAGTCCCATCTAGATTATAGGCCCATCCGTGATATGGGCAAATCATAGCCTTATTACATCGCCCAGATGAACCATCTACCACTCTAGCACCTCTGTGGCGGCATAAATTGTGAAAAGCTCGCACTGTCCGATCATGGCCACGGATTACCACTGCGCGCTCTTTGGCTATATCGTAAGTGTGGTAATCTCCAGGTTCAGGAATATCATTAATGTGACAAACCAACTGCCAGTGCTTTCTAAATAACTCTTCATTTTCAACATCTAACAGATCATCACTAAAGTACGTCCATCCTGGTAATCCATTACGATTCCACTCTTTTGGTGCGATATTGTCATTTTTCATCTTATTTATTTTCTACTCCAGGAAGAATACATAACAATTCATACAATATATTAGCAGCAGTTAAAGCAGTATTACCAGAGGGGTCATAAGGAGGAGACACTTCAACCAAATCACAGCCTATTATATTTAAACCACGCAGACCTCTCACCAACTCAACTGCTTGAGGTGTTGTAAGGCCACATATCTCAGGCGTACCTGTTCCTGGTGCGTATGCCGGATCAAGACTATCAATATCAAAAGTTATATATGTTGGGTGTGATCCGATTTGGCTCCTGACTTTTTCAGCAAGTGGTCCCAAAGACTTATGCCAAAGCTCTTCAGCCTGAATAACATTAAAACCCCAGCCCCTTGCCTCATTGAAATCTTCAGCTGTATAGCCTGTTCCCCGTAATCCAATTTGAAAGACTAATTCTGGTTTTACAAGTCCCTCTTCATAAGCCCGCCTGAAAGGTGTTCCATGCGCTATTTTCTCACCAAACATATGATCATTCACATCAGCATGTGCATCAATATGGACTAAGCTAACTGGTCCATGTTTTTTTGCTAATGACCGCAGTATTGGCAAAGTTAGTGTATGATCTCCACCCAATGCCATTGGGATAACATTATTTAGTAAGAGTTCGTCATAAAAGTCCTCAATTCGTTTTACTGAATCTTTCAGATCAAATGTATTAATTGGAATGTCACCAATATCTGCGCAATTTAATGAATCAAAAGGTGCTGCTTTTGTCCACATATTATATGGCCTAAGCATATTACTCTCTGCTCGAATTTGTTTTGGTCCAAATCTCGTTCCCGAACGCCAACTTGTTCCAATATCCATTGGGATGCCCAGAAATGCGACGTCTAAATCTTTGGCAGTTTCTGAGCTAGGTAGCCTCATGAATGTTCCAGACCCCGAAAACCTTGGTTGCTCATTTCCTCCTAGTGGTTGATTGTTTTTATTATCACCCATTTAATTTCCAATCACACTTTATGTTTAAATAATAAATCATATACAGTTTTCTCAAATTTTAGATAATGAAATCTCATATTTCATAACTACAAAAATAATTCCCACACATTCTCTAAAATATCTTATGGCCTGACCTGACCAAACTATCAGTAACAGATACAATAGATTTTTTTAGATTTAACACAATAAAATCAATGTCTTCAGTCGTTATATTTAAAGCAGGCGACATGACATTTAAATGTCCTAAAGGCCTAACAAGTAATCCAAGCTCTTCTGCTTTATTGGATATAAGTTTTCCAACATTTAACTCATCAGGCAATAATTCCTTTGTCTCCTTATTTGCAACATTCTCCACACACATCATCATTTTTTTTCCTCGAACATTTCCTACCAAGGGCAAATCATTCAATGTGGATAATTTATTCTCAAAATATAGTCCAACGTCATGTGCATTTTTTAAAATATCTTCTCGCTCCATAATCTCAATATTTTTTAATGCTGCAGCACATGAAACCGGGTGGCCTGCATAAGTGAAACCACTGGTAAAGTAGCCACTCTCACTTTGACTAATTACTTCATGAACCTCGCTTGAGTAAATCATTGCGCCGATAGGAAGATACCCAGAAGACAACCCTTTAGCACTGCATATAATATCAGGGATCATGCCAAATTCGTCCTCTGACGCAAACCAATGACCTAATCTACCAAACGCTGTAACAACCTCATCTGCTACAAATAAGATATTATGAGTCTTACAAACCTCCCTTATTCTTCGCAAATAACTATCAGGCGGTATAATCACACCTCCTGAAGCCTGTATGGGTTCAGCCAAAAATCCACCTATATTATTGGATCCAAGACGTTCGATTGTATCTTCAAATTCTTTTACCAAAAGCTCTGTCAAATCACCCTCTTCCATACCTTCGGGTGGACGATACGGATTTGGACACGAAATATGATGAAAAATATCATTCATATATTGAAATTCAGGGACGTGATCACCAGGGCGCTTACCAGCAGACATAGCCGCATAAGTTGACCCATGATAAGAATGGTCACGCGCAATAATTAATTTCTTTGAAGCACATCCACGGGATGCCTGATAGTAGTGTACCATTCTAACAGCAGTATCTATTGCTGTAGATCCACCAGTGGTAAAATGAATGTGATCAAGACCCTTAGGAGTAAGTTCAGCTAATTTAGAAACCAATAATGCTGAAGTTTCGTTGGTCATATCACCAAACGTGGAAGAGTATGATAACTTTCTAACCTGATCTGCTATCGCATCTGCCATTTCATCTCGTCCAAGCCCAATATTCGTGCACCATAAACCACCAACTGCGTCAAAATACTCACGCCCAGTTGCATCCTTAATGCGAGCTCCACTTCCTTCCATTATAACTAATGCTCCATCTTTATTAAAACTTTCAAAATGGGCGAAAGGATGAAGAGCATGCGCACGATCCATTTCCATTAATGCTTGTGCTGTATTACTAAATGTCATCAAAACTCCTAAACTATAAAATACTTCTTTTCTTTCCCACTAAATAGACTAACAAAGTTTCACAAATGATCCAACTCTTATTTGGCTGAATTTATCAGATGTGATTTAAATATTAGAGGAAATAAATGTCACGAATTTATGAAAAAGCCGCTTATGATACAACAATCTTTCCTCCCAGTTATTGGGCTCAAACTATAAACCGACCACCAACAATAACCAACCATTCAGAAGACTTTAAAAGTGATATAGTAATTATTGGGGGTGGCTTTACGGGTTTAAATGCTGCGTTAGAATTAAAAGAAAAATTCAACCAAAATGTTACTGTTTTAGATTCTGGACCAGTTGGATGGGGTGCCTCGGGTCGAAATGGTGGTTTTGCTTGCATGGGAGGAACAAAAAAAACATTTCAAAGTTTGTTAAAGAAATTTGGACATACTCAAACAACTGAAGTTTTGAATTGCCAACTTGAAGCAGTAAAACAAGTAAAAGCCAATCTATTTAATTACGATATTGATGCAGATAAAGTTGATGGTGGAGAGCTTCTGTTTGCTCATAGTCAAAAATCTGTAGAAACAATAAAAAATGATGCAACCTTTATGAAGGATGAATTAAATTTTGAAAGTACATTCTTAGAAAAAGAGGGCTTAAAAAAATTAGGCATTGCTAGTCCAGAGGCTTATGCAGGAGTGCTAAATCCAAATAGCTTTGGGCTCAATCCTCTCAAATACGTAATAGGGCTTTATAAAGCAGCACTTAAAAAAGACATTAATTTATTTTATGAAACTTCTGTAATAGACATTAAAAAACATAATGGACGTATTACAATAACTACCACTAATGGAACCATTAGTGCAGATAAGTTAATTATAGCAACCAATGGATACTCCAGTGACGATATACCATCCAATCTGAGAGGCGCTTATTT
>TARA_B110000211_G_scaffold8148_1_pt1 | contig 11981 bp, 9 predicted proteins | sample TARA_B110000211 | Tara Oceans TARA_B110000211 (sample SAMEA4397516) | marine metagenome | biome: Polar Biome; feature: [DCM] deep chlorophyll maximum layer (ENVO:01000326); material: water (ENVO:00002006), including particulate matter (ENVO:01000060) such as... | depth 30 m
AGATCGCAAAGGAAGTCGATAACGCGTTAGAGATGGTTGATCTTGCAGGCTATGGAAGCCGCGCAGCGCATGAACTTTCAGGAGGTCAGCGGCAGCGTGTGGCTTTAGCCCGTGCATTGGTGATGCGCCCAAAGGTTGTTTTGTTGGACGAACCACTTTCCGCGCTCGATAAAAAACTGCGTGATCAAATGCAGATCGAGCTGCGTGAACTTCAAAAGTCGCTGGGCATCACTTTCATTCTGGTCACCCACGATCAGGAAGAGGCATTGATCATGTCGGATCGGATTGCCGTGATGTTCGACGGTCAGATCGCGCAATTGGCAACACCAGAGGAGCTGTATAAGCGCCCCGTTTCCAAGACAGTCGCGTCATTCATCGGCGTCATGAATTTCCTTGAGGCACGTGTGATAGGGTCAACCGACACACACTACGACCTGACAATTCCGGCGTTGGGTGATGTATCCATCCCACGAAAAAATGCACCTACAACGCTTGATCCCACTACGGTGAATGACATCGGCGTCCGCCCCGAAATGCTAACAATCGCGTTTGATGGGCAAGAAGGTTTTGAAAAAACCGTCGAAGGTACCGTACTGAACACATCCTACTACGGCGACATGACATACTATGACGTCACGCTTCCACATGCCGCCGAACCAGTGACCATTTCAATGCGCAACACGGCAGGCCGTTCGATTATGCCAGTGGGGAGTGCTGTGACGGTTGGTTGGGGTGTTGAGTCGATTGTATTGTTTGAATGAATTTTGTCGGGATCACCCTGTTCGCGTGATATGAAATCCGTAATTGCAGAACGACAACAGAATTGCGGATCAAGTATGAAAGACTCCGACCTTCTTCTGAATGCCCTTCGGCGTTTTCCACGTGCAGCCATTGGACACTTGCCGACTCCATTAGAGACAATGCCGAATCTTGGGAAAGAACTGGGTCTATCACTTTTCGTAAAGCGGGATGACTGCACGGGCATTGCATTTGGCGGTAACAAAGTCAGGCAATTGGAATACTATTTGGGCGCGGCACAGGCCGAGTCTGCTGATGTCCTGCTTATCACAGGAGCCGTGCAATCAAACTTTGTGCGCACTGCCGCGGCTATGGGACGGCGTCTTGGGATGGAGTGCCATATTCAGCTTGAAGAGCGCGTCCCCGACGTGACATCACTCCATCGTACAAATGGGAATGTACTGCTGGATCAATTGTTGGGTGCGACGCTTTATTCGTACCCTGAAGGCGAAGATGAAGCCGGCGCAGATGCCGAATTAGTGCATATTTCAAAAAGGCTGCGCGATTGTGGCAAGACGCCATACATTATTCCCCTTAATGCCAACAGTAAGCCACTTGGTGCGTTGGGGTACGTTCGTGCGGCGATAGAACTCTTACCCCAAATACAAGCAATTGGTGGCATTGACGAAATTGTCGTCGCGTCTGGTAGTGCACTTACACACGCAGGCCTGCTTTTGGGTCTTCGCTTAGCAGGCAACAAAACGTCTGTGCGCGGCGTCTGTGTTCGTCGAAACGCTATGCAACAATCTGTACGTGTTTTCGACCAGGTTGCGGCGACAGCAGCGCTGTTGGGTATCAATGATCGGGTAGTAACCCCGGAAGACGTAAACTTGACCGATGTATCACTAGGTCCCGGATACGGCCAAATGACGGCTGAAACACGTGCAGCAATCAAAAGAACGGCCCATGCTGAAGGTCTATTTTTGGATCCGGTCTATACCGGTAAAGTCATGGCTGGGTTGATCAAAATTGAGCAGGCAGGTGAGTTCGAAGGACGACGTGTTCTATTTTGGCACACGGGTGGGCAACCAGCCCTGTTTGGATATGCCGATCAATTGCTGCAAGATTGATCGCCCCAATAGAAAGGGCCCCGCAATTGCGAAGCCCTTTTGCTTTTGGTTTTTTGATTTAGAATCCAGCTTTAATCAGCTCAAATTCTGCAATCATCTTTTCACGCAGTGCAGTTGGTACAGGTGCTTGCCAAAGTGTGTTTGCGCGGGCTTCTTCGCTGCTAGCAAGACCAACGGCCGCAAGATCTTCTTGCGTCCATTCCGCCATTGCTGCTGCGTTACCGTGGCCGTAGCCCCAGTACCCAACAAGGTAATCGGCAGTTGCGGGTTCAAGCCAAGCGTTGATGAAGTCGTAAAACTTGTCATCAGAACCTTCGCCGTCAGCCAATTTCGCATATCCACAAACCCAGCTAGACGCGCCTTCAATCGGATCGCGCTTCATTGCGATTGGATGGCCTTCATAGCTCATGGTTGAGAACGTTTCGTTCCATGCCCATGACAGGTATACTTCGCCACTTTGCATTAGCTGCGCGAGTGACGCGCCATCAGCCCAGTACGTACGCACGTTCTGGTGAACCTGACGAAGGAACGCGGAAGCTGCATCAAACTGTTCGTCTGTTGCAGTTGTCCAGTCGGTGACGCCAGTCGCGAGGAAACCAAGCGCATAAGCGTCATCAACGTTGTCACCGATTGAAATGCGGCCAGCGTGCTTTGGATCAACGAAAGCCTGAAGCGAGTAAACGTCTTCCTCAGTCAGCAATTCAGTGTTGTATGTCGGTGCCGTGTTACCCCAATCGATTGGAACGAAGAAATATTCGTCACCTTTTTTGAATGCTTCGATCTCACGGAAGGACAATTCAAGCTCGTCCCAACGCGTGATGCGTGATGTATCAAGTGGTTCAAGAAGCCCTGCTTCGATCCACTTAGGCACTGATTGTGAACACGGATGCGCAACATCGGCACGGAAACCGGAGCGCAGTTTTTGGAAAGCTTCTTCTTCGTCACCAAAGAATGCAAACGTCGGGCCCTCGCCGTGTGCCTCGGTATATGCTTTGAAAAACTCTGGATCTTCATATCCGGCCCAGTCAAAAACGGTCAGTTCCGGATCATCAGCTTGCACCGCAGTCCCAAGAAGGCTGGCCACGCAAGCAATCGCTGTCGCAGTTCCTCTAAAATTGTACATTTCATTCTCCCATTGGTTTTGGTCTGCTATGTTGTCCGGCATGACCCTGATCAAAAGCTACGGTTGATTCAGCCTTGACACAAGTTTTATTTGAGCGCTCAAATATACATTGCACTGGGTAACAAAAGGCCAAGTAAACATGCGCGATCCGCGGCACGATCTGTTGTTCGACCCGATCAAACTTGGCCCTGTGACGGCCAAAAACCGGTTTTATCAGGTGCCGCACTGTAGCGGCATGGGATGGCGGCGTCCGAATGCACTTGCTGCCATGCGCGGCATGAAGGCCGAAGGCGGCTGGGGCGTTGTAAACACCGAATATTGTTCGGTCCACCCAACGTCAGACAACGACGCCTTCCCGTTTGCTGCACTTTGGGATCAGGACGATGTGAAATCGCATCGGATGATGACGGATGCAGTACATGAACATGGTGCCCTGGCAGGTGTAGAGCTTTGGCTCGGCGGCGGTATGGTTGCGAATTTAGGAACGCGTCTTCCTCAGATGGGACTGCGTAATCGTCCACAAACTGATTATCGCGAACTTCATCCCGGGCAAGGTCGAGCCATAGATAAGGAAGACATTCGAAACCTGCGCAAATGGCATCGTGAAGCAGCGAAACGAGCTTTGGAGGCTGAATTCGATATAGTTTATGTCTATGCGACGCATGGGTATTTGTTGTCTGAATTCTTGAATCCAGAAACCAACAATCGGTCCGATGAATACGGCGGCTCACTTGAAAATCGTGTCCGATTGGTCCGTGAACTCATCGAAGAAACTAAGGAAGTTGTAGCTGGAAAAGCCGCCGTCGCGACCCGTTTTAGCGTCGGCTTGGAAGATCCTGAAACTTATGACGCATTTGCTTTGATGGCTGATGATCCTGATGTTTGGGATTTGGTCGTGCCTGACTATGGCATCGAGATGGGTACTTCCCGTTTTGTGAAAGAGGCATCGTTCCTGCCCACAATTGCCAAAGCAAAGCAGATGACATCAAAGCCCGTTGTTGCTGTTGGCCGTTTCACTTCACCTGATACCATGGCGCACGCAATCAAATCCGGCGCACAGGACATCATCGGCGCGGCTAGACCTTCAATTGCTGATCCGTTCCTGCCCGAAAAAATTAGAACGGGCAGAAGCGACGACATTCGCGAGTGTATCGGATGCAATATCTGCTACGCACATGACTCGGTTGGCGTTCCGATCCGCTGCACGCAAAACCCGACGATGGGTGAAGAATGGCGGCTTGGCTGGCATCCTGAGAAGATCAAGAAGGCCCCAAAACCTGAGCATACACTAATTGTCGGCGCTGGTCCTGCTGGTTTGGAAGCTGCCCGTGCTTTGGGTGAAATGGGACATCAAGTCACTTTGGCCGAAGCGACCCGTGAACTTGGCGGGCGTGTGGCACGGGAGGCGAAGTTAGTTGGGTTGTCCGAATGGGCCCGCGTGCGCGATTGGCGTGTTGGACAGATTGATAAGCTCGACAATATCGAAATCTATCGCGAAAGTAGTCTGGCGGCCGAAGACATAGCCGAACTTGCGCCTGATCATGTTCTAATTGCCACTGGCGCACATTGGACGACAGATGGTGTTGGACGGCATTCGGACAGCGGTTTTTCTGACGCTGCCGCACCGATCCTACATTCTGCGGAAGACGTGCTCGACGGGAAATTGCCAATTGGTAAGAACGTATTGATCTACGATGATGACCACTACTACCTCGGCTCGGTTCTTGCTCTGACACTTCGGTCAAAAGGCTACGATGTGGCGTTGATGACGCCAGCAGGCCGTGCATGCGAATGGGGTAAAATGACAGAAGAGCAGCACTATTCAAATTTGGCGCTGCACAATGCTGGGGTGAAAGTGATCACCAATCGCATTCTGATCGACGCAAATGATGCAGCGGTTCATGCTTGCGTTGATACGGGCGAAGAAGCGCTATTTGCGTGTGATGCAATCATCCCCCTCACCCGCCGAGCACCAAATTCTGACCTTTACAAATCGATGTCAGAAACAGGTTTCAAATCACTCCGTCGGATCGGCGATGTCGATGCAGCATCAACAATTGCAGCTGCTGTTTATAGCGGCCACCGCGCGGCGATGGAGATGTTGAACGGTGTTGATTCAACAATCACCCATACGCGGCGTGAACATCCAGCGCGCTTGTTGTAACTAAGCGCCCATCTGTTCAGACACGCGTTCCAACGCCTTTTCCAAAATATCGAACATCTCGTCGATCTCTGGCTTGGTGATGATTAAAGATGGCGAAAAGACCGCCATGTTAATCAGAGGTCGCACCAGCAAGCCCATTTCTTCGCAAGCTTCATCAAGCAACGCGCCCAATTTCCGCTGTGCATCAAGGTTCGTGCCATCCGTTTCTGGTCGCCCTTCGATACAACCAAGCAAACCCCTGCCACGTACGTCACCAACAATTGGAAACTTGCGTAGCGCCTGAAGCCGTTCTTGGAAATACGGCGAAACCTCTTTCACATGCTCAAGGATCTTCTCGTTCTCGATAATCTCAATGTTCTTCAACGCGGCAGCACAGCTGACTGGATGCGCAGAATAGGTGTAGCCGTTTGAAAAAAGCATGTCCTGATCTGGGCCAGTCATGCGTTCCATTATGCGGTCCGAAATGATGCAAGCGCCAAGCGGGAGGTAGCCTGAGGTCAGCCCCTTTGCGCATGTGATCATGTCAGGAACTATGCCGAACTCTGACTCAGATGCGAACCAATGGCCCAGCCTGCCAAACGCTGTGACGACTTCATCCGAGATATAAAGGATGTCATGTGCACGACAAATATCGAACGTCCGTTTGTGATAACCCTTTGGTGGAATGATCACGCCGCCAGAACACAAGATCGGTTCGGCGATAAAACCACCAATGTTGTCTGCACCAACGCTTTCGATCATCTTCTCGAGGTCAGCAACTTTTTCATCGCACCATTCGCCTTCTGACATGCCTTCTGGCCGCACGTATGGATTCACGTCCGGCAAGAACCGCACAAGCCGGGATTCAACGTCAAAGCGGTTTTTGTCGCGTTCTTTGCCGGTCACCGATGAAGCTAGGTATGTCGAACCATGGTAGCCTTTTTCCCGTGCGAGGATGATCTTTTTGTCGTGTCGCCCAAGCCGGTTGTTAAAGAAATGGACCGTGCGAAGTGCTGTATCAACTGCCGTAGAGCCGCCAGTCGTAAAGAAGACGTTGTTCAAATCACCTGGCGCAAAATCCGCAATCTTCTTGGCCAATACTGCAGAAGGTTCCGTCGTTGTTGTCCAAGGGGACGCATAGGGCAATAGCATAACTTGCTTGGAAATCGCGTCGGCCATGTCCTGTCGACCATATCCGATTTGCACGCACCACATGCCGCCCGGCCCATCAATGAAACGTTTCCCTTCAGAGTCCCAAAGGTAAATTCCCTTTGCCGTATTCACCAACATATTGTCATAGCCACGCCATGCATCCATTGGCGCCCATGGATGCAACTGATGCTTACGATCCCACGCTTTTACGTCTTCTGGTGCAGGGTGGTTCGCGCTGATATCTGAGGACTGCATGGCGGCTCACTTGGTTAAGAAGTTTGATCAAATCGTACATGTTTTGCAGGCGGCGTAAAGTTTTTTGAGCGCTCAAACAAATTAAACTTACTGACAGGGCGATCAAACTATGAAAAACAGAATTAAGAGTCGAGCGAGGCAGTCCATTGACCGTTGAAACCAAACCTAGAAAAGAGCGTAAAGCCAATGCAAATAAGCGTCGGGAGCAGTTGCTCGACGCAACACTGCGGTCTATCGCGGCCAACGGTTTAGCGAAAACGACCCTTGCGACCGTCGCAACTGAAGCTGGTCTTTCGCAGGGCGTGGCAGTCTTCTACTTCAAATCTAAGAATGGGTTATTGACCGAAGCGCTTCGGTCAAAATACCAGAAATACGAAAACAACTGGTTGAACGCGATTGTCGCCAACAAAGACGATCCAACTGCCCAATTGGTCGCCCTGATCCAAGCCGACTTTGTGCCCGAAATTTGCAACGCGGAATCTCTCGCTATTTGGCACGCCTTTTGGGGCGAGCAAAATTTCACGACTGAGTTTGCTGACGTCACAAACGAATTCGATAATCGTCGTGCGGAAGAAATGGCCGTTGTTTGCCGTAAACTCATGCAGACGTCATCGGATGAGGAAGCCAACCGCGTCGCCGAGTGGATCGATACGATGATTGACGGATTCTGGTTTCGCCTACATGTGAACGCAGATATCTATACACCCGAAGGCGCAGCCAGTGAAATCTTGACCTTGGTTGAGCGACTTATCCCGGGCTTCGTGAAGACCTAGCCTTCAGTCCGCACAACCTCATCTTTGGCATAAACCGCAACGAGACATCCGCCCTTAGTTGTCGATGAATGCGTCGTTCCGTCACGCAACCAAACCAAATCACCCGATCCGTATTCTGCTCCGTCATGATCGGTCAAATCACCTTCGAGGATCAGAAACTCTTCATCCCCAGAATGTTCGTGCGCCATGGTCGTCGTGCCCGGTGCCATACGGTAGATGTAAAATCCGGAACCAAGTGGCTTGGCGTTGTTCAGCTGTAGAACTTCGCCATCAACCACGTCGCCTGACATGAAGGGAGTGAATGTTGCATCGTGAATATTCACGACACGCCGGTCGTCGCATGAAAGCGCCTTCATGAGAAACCTCCGTTTGTTTCGCTGGGTCTGCCAAGATAGCTATCATAGAACGCGCGTATGCCCCATTCCATTTCTGATAACGGACCCGGTTGGAAATGATACGAATTCACGCCTTCTTGGTTCACGCGAATAATCCGTTCATCGTCCAACGACGTGACATGCCAAAGCCATGAGAGGTCATCGACGTTGTAGTCCGTCCCCTCCTCTGCGTCGTTTCGGACGAACCAAATCACTTCAATGTTGGTTTTTTGAAGGCCTGCTGGGATAAACCGGTAGGCCACAACGTGATCCGAATAGAGCAAGAAATTATTCACAATTCCGACTTGTAGATCAGTCGTGCCGCCGTCGAATGATTTCAATTCGCCCAGTAGCGATGCCAGTGGTTCGCCTGATTTACTGCCGGTCTTGTAACCATCGAAAAGCGGGTAGCGGCGGTAGTAGAACCCCATGCCATCGTCCGTATTCAGCACCATGTCTTCGGTCACCAGACCTGCGTCGGCAGCGCGACTATGCATCTTGGCTTTGAGTTCTTTCGTCACCTCATCAGGGTCTTTGAGGCTGTGGGAACGCGAAAATTCAAGATGCGCAGGCCCGCAGTGATAGCATTCCATGTAGTTTTCGATGGCGAGTTTCCAGTTCGCGGAAATTGGATAACTGGCCTTCTTTGCTATCTTTAGGTTTTCGAGCCCGTAGGGTTTCACCAACGGCTTCAAAGCCTCCAAACCGCGATCAATGTCAGGCGGAGTTTTGGCGGTTGAGATAAAGATAAGGCCTTCGAATATCCGCAGATGGACAGGCAGCAACCCGTGTTCAGTTGGGTCAAATTCCTCACCCATTTCACGCGCGCGGCGCAGCTTGCCGTTCATCTCGTATGTCCATGCGTGGTACGGGCAGGAAAAGACGCGGCGATTGCCGGACCGTTCAACACAGACCCGCGAACCACGGTGACGGCAGACGTTCAGGAAAGCAGCGACGACTCCGTCTTTGTCGCGAGCAATGATGATAGATTCCTTGCCGTAGTCGAACAGGATGAAATCACCGTTGTCAGGGATTTCACAAGTATGTCCCGCCCAAAGCCACTGTTCGTTCCAGTAGTGCTGAAGATCGTGTTCGTAGATATCTGGTGACGTGTAATATTTGCGTTCAAGCCCGTAACCTACGCGGTAGTTTTCGCGGAGCCTCGACCATTCGGTGTTCGGTGTATTTGTCATTGATCTGCCTCCACGGTGTTGTTCAGCGAAACAAGTTCGCGGCGGAAATATGCGGCGTCTTGTTCAGCCGGATCGCCTTCAAACCCGCGTGCCGCACGGTGGCCGTCGAAGACAGCGTCCGCGATCAGGCCGGGAGATGCGGCGTCTCCGATTAGTTCTAGGTGCGCGAGCGTTCCGCGTTTGAGAAGGTCATCGTAGAGGTCTGTTTGACGCGTGCGTTCGGTGACTAGAACAACTGCACCACAGGGGACTCGGGTTTCGACCCCGCCATAGACGCAATCTAAGCGACACCCATTGGCAGTGATTTCGGCCAAGCTCCGACCAGTGTGGATTCCCACCCCTGCGGTGATCAAGGCACGTTGAATACGATCTTGTTCCAGCGTCATCTCGGTCCAAGGCGATACGATCGCAGCTGGGGTTGCAAAGTGAACATCATGCCCCGCCGCCGCGAGTTGTTGGGCAATGACACCTGCGATGTAAATCTGCTCATCGTCGTAGATGACAATCGGTCCATCAGGTAGTTCGGTTTGATCCATAATGTCATCGGGAGTGAATACCGGCATGTTCAGATCACGTTTGGTGGCGCTGCGGGTTGATCGGCCAATACCGTCTGCTCGCCACTTAGCACCTGTGGCGATAAAGACGTTCGGAATATCCAGTTCAGCAACGTCGTCTGCCGATAGGTCACTCTCGAGGTATAGATTCACATTTCCACGCTGTTGCAGGTCATAAAGCCGATTGTCAGACACGCGTTTCCAAGCCCTGAGCCCAAGCAATTCAGACTCAAGCTTAGCCCGTCCACCCGCTGCATCCCGTGCTTCAGCTATTGTCACCTCGTACCCGCGACGCGCCAATTGCATAGCGCATTCAAGGCCAGCGGGACCAGCACCAACAACCAGTGCCGCTTCAGCTGCACCCTTCGTTTCGATCTTCTCAGGGTGCCATTTTCTGCGCCATTCTTCCCCCATTGTAGGGTTCTGTGTACAGCGAATTGGGACGCCGTGATTGTCACTGGAAACACAAATATTACAGCCAATACATTCGCGGATTTCGTCGATACGGCCTTCTTTAATTTTGTTGGGTAAGAACGGGTCGGCAATTGAAGGACGTGCCGCGCCGATAAGATCAAGCACACCTTTGTTAACTAAATTCACCATCATGTCGGGCGAAGTAATACGCCCTGTCCCAACAACCGGTTTCGTCGTCAGTTCCTTCACAAAATTGATGTGTTCGATCTGGAACCCATCTTTCGGTTCGAACCGCGTCGTCGCGGAATCGTTTGCCCAGTCAGATACATTCACGTCCCAAAGATCGGGTAGCTCAGCGAGCATCTCGACAACAGCGCGGCCTTCTTCTTGGCCCTGCATTCCACCGACACCCATAAGCTCTTCGACGGCAAAGCGGAATGCAACGGCACAGCTATCACCAACTTCTTCCTTGGTTTCCTCAATCAACTCGCGGATTAACCGAACACGGTTTTCCAGCGAACCACCGTATTCATCAGAACGGTCATTCATGTCCGGCAACAGAAAGTGCTGCGGCAACGTCATGCGGTGGCCAGCATAAACATAGATGATGTCGAACCCCGCCTCCTTCGAGCGTCGCGCGGCATCACGGTGCCAACGCCGGAGGTTCCTAATATCGGTCTTATCCATCGCACGCGCTTGCTTGGGGTACAGGACATCAACGCTCATGTCTGACGGAGCAAAGGCAGGTGCTCGGCTCAACAAGTTCGCGGCGTGGTTCCCATTGTGAACCAGTTCGATCCCTGCGAGCGATCCATGTTCATGCACAGCTTCGGTCATCAACCTGAGCGCGGGAATATCCTTTTCGTCCCACAATCTACTTTCTGGAAATGGTGTGAGGTCCGATGTCGGGTGGATTTCAGTTTCCTGATTACACACCACGCCCCAACCGCCTTCTGCCTTCATCTTGCGTACAGCCGCATCCGCGCGTGGACGCAAATGTCCCTGCCCAGTGCAATGTGGAACCTGATAGAAACGATTTGGCGCTGTGACTGGGCCGATTTTTACAGGTTCGAACAAGATGTCGTAAGGGTTGAGTTTCATCAAAGGACTCCGAAATGGACGATCATCCATAATTGACATGACAAACGCTTAGGTGTCAATTGCATTGGAACCAGCAAGGAAAACCGCAGTTGATGCCGACTAAGAAAAAGGACCTAAACAAGCAACGTCTTATAGATGCAACGCTAGAAGCACTTGTTCAGTTTGGTTATGCTGATGCATCAATTAGCAAAATCATCCGAATAGCAGGGTTGTCGCGCGGAATGGTCCACCTTCATTTTGAAAACAAGGACGCCCTGCTCACAGCGGCTGCCCAGCGAGCAAGCGAAGACTATTATGCAAGTTTTGAACATTGGTTAAGACATGTCCCGGCTACGCCTGAAGAACGCATTGTAGCTATAATTGAACACGACCTCTCACCAGACGTCATGAACGAGAAAAACATTTGTACTTGGTACGAATTACGCGGCGCGGCGCGGACCCGCCCAAACATTGGGCAATTCACCGGCACAAGGGACGCGCAACTTGAAAGTGCCTACGCCACTGCCTTTGGGGCTATGACCGACGACAAAGCGCTTATCAAAGATGCTACCTATGGCGCCATTTCGCTTTCAGAAGGCATTTGGATCGACTTCATGCTCAACCCGACACAATTCGATCGTAACGCAGCACGGCGTATCGTGTTTAGATTTCTAGGCAGCTTGTTTCCGAGGCTCTTAAGTCCCCAAGACGTCTAAGCGAAGTTTTCAGAGAGATTCCTACCCCAACTGGCTTTAACCCCTTACCCAATTTCAATAAGAGTGCAATTTTTTGTAAAGGATCCGGTCTGGGAAGCACATACCATAAGCCGTCTTATCGGACTTAAGCTCACAGAATCGCAAGGATAGGCCACTGACACCAAGGTCCGCTATCCAGATTTCATCGCAGGGTTTCGCACTCGCAGCGAAGGTCCGGTTTCCGCCCGCATTGCGATTGCCGGAAAATTGAGACTCAAAAAGCGGACTTTCGAAGAAATTCTGCAGGCGGTCGCTTTGTCCGCACAGCGGACCTCTATCCAAACCGCAGCGAACGTC
>TARA_B110000211_G_scaffold70393_2_pt1 | contig 11970 bp, 8 predicted proteins | sample TARA_B110000211 | Tara Oceans TARA_B110000211 (sample SAMEA4397516) | marine metagenome | biome: Polar Biome; feature: [DCM] deep chlorophyll maximum layer (ENVO:01000326); material: water (ENVO:00002006), including particulate matter (ENVO:01000060) such as... | depth 30 m
TGTAAAGCCAGCTTGGTGGCCATAAATTCGATAATGTAGCCCCGCAATTTCGGCGCGGTAATACTTGGCTTGCAAGTAGTCATTTAATGCACTTAACCAAATTCGCTTAGCAGCAACCGCGTTTAAAGAATCAGAAAAGTGCACCATATCAAACGAGACATAAATGTCGCCCTTGGGGCTAAAAAACTGTTGGTCTTGTGCGAACCAAAAGCGCACGCCGTCTTTATCAACCAATTTCGTAGGGTTATCGAATCCTGTTTCTGGTAACACTAACGCGTAGCTTTCCCCTAAATAAGGGTTCGGAGGGGGCAGCGATAATGCTTCAATCGTTATTGGTGACGCAAAGGCGTTCAATTGTTCTTCAGCAATAGGCTGAACACGGTATCTTGCATTGTAATATGCGCAGCTTCTGTCGGTTTCTACATCCGGAGAGATTACCTTTAATCGAATGTTAAACGGCGTAAAGAACGACAAGGCCTCTTTCATGACTGCGCCGTCGTAGCTACCGATACTTGTGCGAAGCTTTCTTAGTTGCTCCGGAGTGAATAAAAACTGATGCTGAGCAAATTCGCTAACCATCGTTAGCGGCTTGACGTTCTCTTCATATTCTAGAGCTAGTGCGGTAAGTTGTGCTTTCTCTTCGAATCGCCATGAATCATTAATAGAAAGCTTAACCAATTCTAAGTAACTAAATAGTGCCATTACCACATGGTGTTGGTTTGCTAACCCAAGCTCTGTTAACTGAAAGCTAATATTGAAGTCTTTGAATTTGTCGCCTTCAATACCCGAACCAGCAATTAGATTTACCGCCCAGTTTTGGCTCTTTAAGTAGGCAAGTAGACTGCCTTCGCCTTCATCGCCAAGTAAATGACTAATATAATTTAGCGGTTTGGTATCAATATCATTGTGAATGCCTGGTAATGCAAAGGTTACTATCATTCGCCGCGCTGTTTGCAGCGGTTTGATATTAATTTGAATGCCAAGCTGAGAAGAGGAATAAAGCGCAGGCCAAGAATCACTGGCTAACGCGCCGGCCTCAAAACTTGAAAAACTCTGTGTTATTAACGCTTCTAGCTGAGCAATGGGAACCGGGCTTGAAATACACAAACACATATTTCGCCCACAATAATACTGTTTGTGCAGAGCTCTTAATGCCTCCCGAAGGCTGTTAACTTCGTGTTTTGAAAATATATCAGCATTGCCAACAGAAAATTTGGAGAAGGGGTGAGCGGGATTACACGTTTCTTTGTGAATTTGATAAAGCCGGCGTAAATCGTCTTTAATTTTAAACTGAAACTCTGCATCAATGGATTTGATTTCGTTTATAAGCGCGGTTTCATTTAAAATAGGTTGGCGCAACATATCAGCAAAGGCCGGAAGGGTTTGCGCAATAGCTGAGCCGTCACACTGATAATGGTAGTTTGCATATTCAGTGCCGGTCCACGCGTTTATATTACCGCCATGCTGCTCGATGAACCCATTAATGCTATTTGGGTTTGGAAAATGTCGACTCCCCATAAAGAGCATATGTTCTAGCAAGTGGGCTAAACCCTGACAATCGTTTGGATCGTAAAAATGGCCCGCACGAACCGCCATAGAAACATAGGAAGTGCTGGATTGTGGCTCATGGCATAACATAACTCTAAGGCCGTTAGGCAAGGTAAGATGGTATGCATTATCAAATTTTTGAACGTTAGTCACATGATCTCATTGTAAAAACTCAAGACAAAATTGTCAGGAAAACCACGAACTGCTCACAATCCCTGAAATGAAATAATACAGTTTAATAACCACTATTTAGGTTTTGTGCTATGCGTAATTAAAGCACTCTGTTATCGTAACTGCACATAAAACATAGTATGCGTAATGTTATGTCAGGTCAAAGTAGCAACGACGACATTTTTTTATTTATCATGCGCCACGGAGAGGCAGAAGCGCCGCGTTTGGATGACAAAAGTCGGCAGCTTACTCAAGTTGGTAGACAGCAATCGTCGGCCGCCACGCAGTGGTTGTGTGCGAATTATTGTCCCGACAACGCCGTGGATTTGGCATTAATCAGCCCTTATCGCAGAACGCGTCAAACCCTTGATATGGTGTCTCTCGATATTGTCGCTGATAAAGTCGAAGTCAATGAAGATATTATTCCCGACGGCTCAGCAGAATTGGTTAGCGATTATTTGTCGGCACGCATTCACAGTGCTGTGAATACAAAACAACCTCTTAAGCGAATATTGGTGGTTAGCCATATGCCCTTAGTTAGCTATTTAGTTGATGCACTGTGCCAGTCTTACACAACCAGTTTATTCGCTACCGCCTCTATTGCCGTCATCCGATACTCACCCAGAACACAAAAAGGTACCTTGGTAACGCATTATCAAGGCTGAAGGTTTAATTGACGATAATAGGCCGAGATAAGTGTGTATCTGGCTTGAACATCCATGGTTACATTAGACTAAAGATTTATTTGTGAATTTTGCTTCAGAAGTTTTGTTTTTGACCGATAATTAATATTGAGAGTGTCAAAGTTTATTCGAAAGCAGGGTGGGGAATGACCAGCAAATCTATTCCTGAACTCCTCAAGCGTTCATTGCAGTCGCACATGGCGGAAGCAGATTTGCGCGAAGATGAGGAGATGCAGGACATTATTACAAAATTGTCTACGTTGTCTGACAAGGTTGCGGCTGCAAAAGCGCAAGTGCTTGCCAAACGTGCTCAAAAAGCAGTAGATAAAATCTAGTCTGAAGCGCCAGACTGGGGTGCATTGAAGTACTCCGGCATAATACGAACCGTTTTGATCATGTTTTCGGTAATATCCACAATCTCTAACGGGTAACCTGCCAAGCGAACACTCACTTTGTTCTCAGGAATTTCTTCTAAATACTCTAGCAATAACCCATTCAACGTTTTCGGCCCTTCGGTAGGCAAGTTCCAATCCATTTCTTTATTTAGGTCGCGAATGTTAGCACTGCCGTCTACCAGTACAGAACCGTCTTGCTGAACGTGCGCTTCTTTGCTGTGATCAGGCACCATACTTGTCGTGAAATCACCGATAATTTCTTCAAGAATATCTTCTAGCGTAACCAAGCCCATAATATCGCCATACTCATCAACAACGAGTGCTATACGTTCTTTTTCTGCTTGGAACTTATACATCAACGTATGTAATGGCGTTGATTCTGGCGTGTAGTATATCTCTCTTACCGCACGTAATAGACTCGACTTGGTGAACTGGTCTTTTGATAGTAACCGCAGTGCATCGCGCACATGCACAAACCCTACTGCATCATCAATACTATCGCGGTAAAGCAACACGCGGGTATGTTGGGCATGGGTAAGGTGCTTCTGAATCCGCTTCCATTCATCGTTAATATCTATGGCAACAATTTCAGCTCTTGGCACCATGATGTCTTCAGCAGTGACACTTTCTAAATCAAGGATGCTCACCAACATATCTTGGTGTTTTTTAGGGATAAGGCTTCCCGCTTCGTATACCACAGTGCGTAATTCTTCGCGGCTTAAAGAGTCGTCATTACCATCTGAGGGGCTAATTTTAAGCAGTGCTAAAATGCCATTGGTGATGCCATTGATAAACGCCACGAACGGATAAAGTATCGTTAGCAAGGGTAATAGTATGACTGAACTCGGGAAGGCCACTTTCTCGGGGTAAAGCGCAGCTAATGTTTTTGGGGTGACTTCCGCAAAAATAAGTAGAATTAAAGTTAAGCCAAAGGTAGCGGCGAACAAGCCCCAGTAATCGCCAAACAAGCGTATACAAATAATTGTCGCTAACGATGACGCGGCAATATTTACAAGGTTATTCCCTATTAATATAAGACCGATAAGTCTATCGGGGCGATCAAGAAGTTTTTGAACCCGTTGGGCAGATTTATTGCCTTCATTTTGCAAGTGCTTGAGGCGATATCGGTTTATCGACATCATGCCTGTTTCAGAGCTAGAGAAATACGCAGAAAGTAATATGAGTACGCCGAGCGCGATAAACAGCGTACTCGTAGATATGTCGTCCAACTATTGGGTTCCTATCATTTATTGATGTTCAAATACTATAATTTGAAATTAGGTCTACATGTGCAATATACGCAGCATACGCTAGGTGTGCACGTAAAATTGATTAATTCATTTGGATAAATGGCGATTTATAGCAATATTTCTCGTACCAATTTACTACCGAAGTAAGCAAGTGACAGTAGAATAACGCCGAGTACTGTCATAAATATCACTTGTTTGCCGCGCCATCCTCTAAGTTTCTGACCGACCAATAGTATTAAGTACACCACTAACGCGGCACTTGATAGCACCGTTTTATGCGCATACGTTTTATTAAACATATCGTCTAAGAAAACAAATCCACTAAGTAGTGATACAGATAACAAGCAGGTACCCGCCAGCAAAAGTTTAAACAATATGCCTTCGACTAACATCAAAGGTGGCAAAGATGAATGTAGAAGCGTTGCGCCTTTTTGCTTCAATCGATAGGTAATGTATGACATTTGCAAGGCATAAAGAAAAGCAATAACCAATGTGCAATAAGCAAACAGAGACAAGCTGATATGCACCACTAGCCCCGGTTGCAGCTCTATATGCATGATGTAAGACACGGGGATAAATAGCGAGGCCAGCACTGATAAGCTAGCAAACCCAAATACTACCGGAAGCAAAATTAGGTTGGGAATAGCGCGAGCAAATATCAGCATGACGGTGGTGATTATCCACGCCACGAGTGAAAGCACATTGGTAATACTCATGTCTTGGCCAGGCGCAACCATAATAACTTTAAGCAAAAACGCAATATGCGCAACAACACCTAAGCTAGCTATGCCTAGGCCTAAGCGTTTGTTTGGGCCTTCTTGATGTACAAACTTGCCAAGTAAAACAATGGCGGCCATAGCGTAAAGCGCAGCGGCGGCAATGGCGAAAGCGGTGTTCATGATGTTTCCTGTAAAAAATGGTGTTTATCACCAATACTGGCGGTATTGATACTGGAAGTTGGGCTTAAATTCAACCATCTCCTTGTTTTTCTTTATGCAAGTACCATGTATTGGGGCAATAGAGTTCGTTTAATTCCCTCGCATGCAAGCCTGCGAGATGAGACAATAACGACCTGAATTAGTTTAATGGTGGCTCATAGCGCGCTTGTATGCGTGAGCAGTAGACAGAGGAAAGAAATTTCCTTCACTAGACGGTACGTTAAGTTGCCCTTTTACGTTACAATAGGCGCATTACGTCTGAAATAAATAGAAGTTTCATACTATGTTTGAAAATTTATCAGAACGCTTAGGCCAGACATTACGAAATGTCAGTGGTAAGGGGCGTCTTACAGAAGACAACATTAAAGAAACGCTTCGCGAAGTGCGCATGGCGTTACTTGAAGCGGATGTTGCATTACCGGTTATTAAATCCTTCGTTGCACAAGTTAAAGAACGTGCGGTAGGGACTGAAGTTACCAAGAGCCTGAAGCCTGGACAAATCTTTATCAAGATTGTTCAGTCTGAACTTGAAGCTGTGATGGGGGAAGCTAACGAAAAGCTAAACCTTGCTACTCAGCCACCTGCGGTTATTTTGATGGCAGGCCTTCAAGGGGCGGGTAAAACCACCTCAGTGGCTAAGCTCGCTAAATACCTTACCGAACGTGAAAAGAAAAAGGTGATGGTAGTAAGTGCCGATGTTTATCGCCCCGCAGCGATCAAACAATTGGAAACCCTTGCTAGCGAAGTGAATGTAGCTTTTCACCCGTCAACTATTTTGCAAACGCCTATTCACATTGTTGAAGGCGCCATTGATGAAGCGAAGAAAAACTTCTTTGATGTACTGCTAGTTGATACCGCGGGTCGTTTACATGTCGATAGTGACATGATGACAGAGATTAAAGATTTACATGCTGCTGTGAAGCCAATTGAAACCTTGTTCGTGGTTGATGCCATGACAGGCCAAGATGCGGCTAATACAGCAAAAGCGTTCAACGATGCACTACCATTAACCGGCGTAATCTTAACGAAAGCCGATGGTGATGCGCGCGGCGGTGCTGCCCTTTCTGTTCGTCATATTACAGGTAAACCTATTAAGTTTATCGGTATGGGCGAGAAAGTAGATGCGCTAGAGCCATTCCATCCAGAGCGCATCGCGTCACGTATTTTAGGCATGGGTGATGTACTCAGCTTAATTGAAGAAGTAGAACGTAAGGTTGACCGCAATAAAGCGGAGCAACTGGCCAAAAAAGTTCAAAAAGGCAAGGGCTTCGATCTGCAAGATTTTAAAGATCAGCTTGAGCAAATGAAGAACATGGGCGGCATGATGGGAATGATGGACAAACTGCCTGGTATGGGCGGTATGTCAGAAAAGATTAAAGAACAAGCTAACGACAAGCAGTTTAATCAGATGGAAGCCATCATTAATTCGATGACACCGGCTGAACGTTCTCGCCCTGATATTATTAAAGGGTCGCGCAAGCGCCGTATTGCTGCTGGTTCTGGTACCCAGATTCAAGATGTAAACCGTTTACTTAAACAGTTTACTCAAATGCAGAAAATGATGAAAAAAATGTCTGGCGGCGGCATGAAAAAAATGATGCGCCAGATGAAAGGTATGATGCCTCCAGGTGGTCCTGGCGGCCCAGGTGGCTTCGGCGGCGGTGGCGGAATGTTCCCACCAAGATAGCCTAAAAAAATTAATTATGTTGAAAGCCTCATCCTTTAAGATGGGGCTTTTTTATTTTCGTGCATCTAATTCTATAGGCGAGTCGTTTGGTTTAAGTGACAGGACGTAAGCAGTTTTACGCGTCTATCACCGCGCCTGAATTGGCATCTGTATTGCTAATTAAGTGAATTTTATCAGTTAGTAAAATTATGGTTTAGACAACCGTGAGCTATAATAAAGTCTTACGCGATTAGATTTTTATACGAGACCATAATGATCAAAGCGAACTACTTCATTAGAACAGACAATAATGAGGTGGTTGTGCATGTCAAAGGCGCTTGGGATCTTGCTATTGCAGAGAAATTTAGCCAAGAATTTAAAAAAGTAGGCCGACAGCTTAATCATACTCCTTGGGCACAAGTTAATAATATGACACATACAGCGAGGGTCTATAAAGATCACGCACTTAAAACGTACCAGCTTAATCGCATGTTAGATGCAGAGAAACACAAGGACAATATTTGTCATGTCGAAAATTCGAGCGAAGGTTTCGCATGGCTTACAAAGCATGGTTTCCACGTTACTACTGCCAAGGTAGTCGCTTAACTTTCCCTTTTTAGTACAACACTTATCACCATTGCGTAAAAAAACAGCAGTTACTCATTCTACTGTGTTTGTCTCTTCATACTGCCTGTGCAAATCATTCATTTCATAATACACTGAACGGCTCATTAATCGATTTACAAGTAGCACCTGAGGTGCATTTTGTTAATTGTAAAAATACAACGTTTAAAATAGATAAATGTGCTTCAAGCTCCAAAGGGGGCTGTGTGCTGATACTCAAAATAATAGGATACTGAATGGCAGGCTTAAAACGTATTGTTCTCATCGATACCCATTTACCGGGTGTAGTAGAATTGAAGCTTGATGGGCATACCAACATTTGTGGTACAAATGCATCGGGTAAAACTACCTTGCAGCGGCTCATTCCAGTTTTTTACGGCGAATATCCTAGTCGTGTAGTACCAGCCACCCGTGACAGTTTTGAACGTTGGTACTTACCTCGTTTATCTAGCTTTATTATTTATGAGTATGCTCGCGCCGATGGTGATATATGCCAAGCGGTTTTAAGCTCTAATGGCACGGGCGTTAACTATCGCTTAGTAGGAAAACCGTTCGATATTGACGACTACTTAATTAAGCAAAAAAGTGGTAAACACGTTAGCGTAAGCAGTGCGGAACTTGCTCGCGCAATGAAACGCAATAACGTGATGGTAACCAGTTTGCTGAACACCAAAGATTTCCGCGCGATTGTACAAAACGATCATGGTGTATTAAACCAAAGCGGTAACGGTCGAGAACTATTAGGTTACGCCAAAATATTCAGCCTGTGCGAGCCCAGCAAGCATATGCGTCATATTGAAAAGCTTGCAAAAGCAGTACATTCAAAAGAAGGCAAGATGGAAACCATCAAAGCCATGATTGCTGCTATTTTGGAAGAAGATGGGGTAACACCGCCTACATCAGGCTTAAGCCGTAATCGTGTTGATGACTGGATTAAAGAGTGCCAGTTAATTAAACAGTTCGACAATATTCGCCCTGAGTTCAGCAAACTTGAACAAGCCGATATGGCGTTAAGCAGCATTGAGCAACTGTTAGCCAACTTAAAGCATAGCTTTGAACTTGATAAGGTACACTTATCTACTCGCGTTGATACCACTAAAAACGAATTAGATGAGAATACCTTCCAGCGTAAACAAACTGATAGTCAGTGGCACGATACGCGGGATCATCTTAATCAAGTTATTTCGTCTGCCCGGGCCGATGTTGAAAAATACACCAGTGAACTGGATACCGTTGAACGTGAATTCGATAAATGGCAAGACCAGAATATCGACCAGTTAAAAGAAGACGTTGCCAATTTAGCGCAATGGCAAAACGCCCGTGAATTGGCCGACAGCCGCTATTTATTACTTACTGAAAAACACCAAGATATTGAATCAGCTTATAACAAACGATTGGCTGAACTAGGCGATAAGTTGTCACTCTCGTTAGAGTCGCTATCAGCGGCTAGGCAAGAGGCAGCGGAAACCAAAGCAGAGCAAACGCAACAAGAGCATGAAGCTATACAGCGCATTCGCGATGATTACGCAGGCCAGCTCAGCACCCTACAAGCCAATTTTCAAACCGCCTCTGGTGAGCTTAAAGTAGCTGAAGCTGAACTAAAGGCCTCGCTATCTAACGCGGGTTACAACGAATTTGAGCAGTCGCAATTAGATTTGCTTGATGCCGCTACTAAAGAAGCGTCAGTTAACGAAGATGCAGCTCGAGCGGCTTACCGACAAACTCAGCAAGCCCACAGTAAAGCGGTGCAGTTTAGGCAAGATGCTTCAAATGCGCTTGATAAAGCGCGCGTTGCCTTTCAAAAAGAAGAAAGTGCAGTTTCAAAAATCAATAGCTTGCTGTACCCAGGTGAGGGCTCATTGCTAGAGTTCTTACGTGCCAATGTTGATGATTGGGAGTTATCGCTAGGTAAAGTACTTCGCCCTGAATTGTTAGACCGGAACGACTTAAGCCCCAGCGTGACTAAAGCTGCCGAAGACGCTAAATCAGACACCGGCGAAACGAGCACTTCGCTGATGGGCATCAACTTAGCCCTCTCAGAGCTTGAAACGCCTGAATACGCGCAAACTGAACAAGCCTTGAAGCAACAGCTTCAGTTAGCTGAAACTCGTCAAGCGGCATCCCTTGCTGCGCAGAATGAATGCGAAACGCGCTTAGCTAAAGCCAATGAAGATGTTCGCAATGCTGAATTGTCGATGACGCAAAAAGACAATGCGGTTAAAAGTGCTGAAGCTAGCCGTAAGCGCGCTCAACAAGACCGTGATAGCCTGTTAAGTGAATATCAGCAGGCGCTTTCCGCACGCAAGCAAAAGGCGAAAACAAAGCTTGAAGCTAATCTTCAAGCCCAAAAACAAGCCAAAGCCCAATATGAACTTAGCCGTGACGAAATAAAAGATCAGCAGCGAGAGTCGGAAACAGAACATAGCTTCCATTGGCAACAGCTAATTGCCGATAGCACAGGGCGTATTTCTCAAATTGATAAAGACATGCAGCAGGCAAAAGCGAATGCCGCTCGCGACCGTGAAGATATGCAAAAGTGGCTTGAAAATGAGCTGAATAATCGCGGTGTAGACATAGACGAAATAGGTCAGCTTAAGAAGCAAATTAATAAGCTGAAAGAAGATATAAACCGCACCGAAACCCACCGCCATAAAGTGGCCGATTATGAGCGTTGGTACACTACCATATTCACTAAACAAAAAGTGGTATGGCAAGACGAACTGGCAAAAGCGCGGAAATCGTTAGGGGAATCTGAGCGCGGTTTGGCTCAAAAGCAAAGTGAATATAAAGCGACGCGTGAACAACTACTTGAGATGCAGGCTTCACTTGAAACTAGGCTGAAAACTGCAACAGATCAATTAGAACAAGTTCGTTCGTTAAGCAAATCACTCAGTAAGCTTACCCTGCAAGCTGCAAAAGAGTTTACTGAAATTAAGCATGACGATGTCAGTGTGAACCAGCGTATTTCTGAAGTACAAGGGCATTTGCAAGAACGAGACACCCTTTATAGCGATATTCGTGCTTATGTAGAAAGATTCGATCAGCTAATTGCAGCGCAAGCTGGAACTGGGCTTTCTGATACCTGGGAACGGGCTCGCGAAGAATGCGCCACCATTAACGCCCATGGAGTAAAGAGCTTCGACCATCGCCGTATGGTATCGCACTTATCTCAGCTGCTTAACGTGATAGTACCTCAGAAACTGCAAGGCCTACGTGAGCAGGGCAGAATATTCGGTGCCGATCTGTCTCAGTACTACTTTGTACTTGCCGATATAGATAAGCGCATTGTGTCGCAAAGCCGCCGAATTACCCAAGAAGTCGACGGTGAGTTGTTCCTAGATGGCGTGTCTGATTCAGCTGTGAAAATTCGATCTCGCATTAGCGAGCTAGAATTTTGGCCAGAACTAGAGCAGTTTAGAAAGCTGTACGAGCACTGGATGGAAGAGGGCGCAAATACCTTGCCTGATGAAGAGTACGGGCTAAGTATGCGTCGTGTGCTAGACATTTTAGGGCGCGCTGCACTTACTGGCGGCATCAGTAAATTGCTTGATATCGAACTTCATTTACGTGAAGGCAAGAGCGACTTGGTTATTCGCACCGATCGCCAGTTAAATGAATCGTCTAGTCATGGTATGGCTTACCTTATTTTATGTAAGTTCTTACTGGCCTTTACCCGTTTATTGCGAGGCGATGCAGAAGCAACCGTACACTGGCCCATTGATGAGTTGGGTACACTGCATCAAAGCAACGTGAAGAAAATTTTCGATGCCTGTCAGAACAACAATATTAGTGTTGTAGGCGCATTCCCGAACCCTGAATCGGAAGTACTGACTTTGTTTGAGAATCGCTACCTTATTGACAAAGTCACCCGCCAGTTGCAGGTAGTTCAGCCGAGAACCAGTGGTATTGCTGCTCGCCTACAGGCTAAAAAAGCACAAGATAAAGGGAATGCCGCTAGCCAGGAGACATTATCATGATGACGGAACAAGGCCGCGTGTTAAGCGCACTATTGCAAGGGACTTTTATTTGTCAGGTTACTGACGAAGAAGCATGGCGCTTTTTGAAAAACCGTGAGAAAGCTCAGCAATTAGAGCCTCATTTAGCATTGCTAAACCGCACACTTTCAAGCACAGCTGAAGGCGATGTTTTTTTTGCCAGTTACTTAACCATTGGTGAGGCAGAGCGCAAAATTCTAACCCAACAGTTTCAGGATACTGCGTCGAACTTAGTGCCGCTGGTGGAATGGTTGTTGTTAGTACAACAAGCCAATGAGTCTGATATGCCGGTGACTATGGGCAACGCTATTCGCTTAAACGAACTGCAAACTACTATTGAAGATACCCCTGCGTATGCCGAGCAACTAGAGAAAATTTCTCGTTACCGCATGTTTGGTTCTACCAGCGTGAATTTAGATGGCCAGTTAAAGCAGGTATTTAAACGCTTAACCGAAATGGGTTACTTAACCAAGCCAAACCCAGAAAAGCAGATTTACCTTGCCACCGGTAAAGTAGAGCACCTTTATGAAATGCTGCGTTTTATTGATGAAACCGAAGCGCTAAGTTTATCTGAGCAAGCTGATGCTGCTATAACCCAGGGTAGTTTGTTATGAGCCAAGCGCTTATTCAAACAGGCACTCGCTTACTGAATGCATTGGGTAAGCACAGCGACCTTATCATGCAGGCTTATATTGGCGGG
>TARA_B110000211_G_scaffold85599_1_pt1 | contig 11965 bp, 8 predicted proteins | sample TARA_B110000211 | Tara Oceans TARA_B110000211 (sample SAMEA4397516) | marine metagenome | biome: Polar Biome; feature: [DCM] deep chlorophyll maximum layer (ENVO:01000326); material: water (ENVO:00002006), including particulate matter (ENVO:01000060) such as... | depth 30 m
GAAGAAGAGGTAATTGAAGAAGTAGAAATATCTATCTGGGAATATCTGCAAAAAAATTCTCAACTAGAAGACTACGTCATTGATAAGACTACTCAAAAATATATTAATAATCACCTGAAGGACAAAGATCTATTTATTAAATATTTAGAAAACTCTACTTTTTACATGTTTTATGTAATTCAAAGACTTAATGAAGCTGAACTTCCAGTGGAACTTTCGTTAGTTCCATATATAGAAAGTAATTATGATCCTTTTTCAATCTCCCCCTCTGGGGCTGTGGGTTTATGGCAGTTTATGCCTAGCACTGGCAGATTATTTGATCTTGATAAAAGTTGGTGGCAAGAAGATCGCCATGATCCTTTTTTATCAACCGATGCAGCGGTTGAATATTTTGATTATTTATTCGAAAGATTTGATGATGACTTATTTCATTCACTTGCTTCTTATAATGCAGGTCCAACCCTGGTTGAATCTCGAATAAAAAAGAATTTAAAAGCAAATAAAGATCCATCTTTTAAGAGTCTTCGACTTCCACTGCAGGCAAGAAACTATGTACCTAAGTTTATAGCTATATACGAAATTATTACTAATCCTGATAAGTATGGAGTTGAATTACCAGATATACCTTACAAGGAGCTGGTGGCTAGGGTTGAAATTAATGGTCAAGTAGAAATTCTAGCATTTAGTGATTTTGTTGGTTTAAAACCTGAGTTTGTTTATAGATTGAATGCTGGATATACCAAATGGGCATCGACGCCGGGTGAAAAAAGTATTTTCTATATTCCTTTAGATAAGGCTAATCTTATTAATGATGATAAAGACATTTTTTTACAAGAAAATAAAATTAATTGGATAACTCATAAAATTAAATCTGGTGATAGTTTGTGGGAGTTAGCAAGGAAATATGACACTCGAGTTGAGATCATTAAAAAAATTAATTTTTTAGAAAAAGATCTCTTAACTTTAAATGAAACTATTTTAATTCCACTGAGTCAGTCTGAAGATAACAACTTTATTCCTTTTGAAGTTCATGTTGTCAGTGAAGGAGATTCTTTGTGGAGTATTGGATCAAGATATAAATTAAGTCCAAGGGAGATTGCAAGAAATAATAATATTGAAACCACTAACGTGCTTCAAATAGGACAGCAACTGAATATTGGAAATAAAAATATATACCGAACGATAGATTCAAAAAAAAGAACAATCCTTTACTCGGTTAAACAAGGTGATAATTTATACAGGATTGCTGATCTTTTTGGAGTAGAGGCAAGCGATATAAAGAAACTTAATGATTTAGGCGATTCTGCAATTATGCCTGGTCAGATTATTAAAATAATAATTAAAGCTTTCTAGTCTGCAGATGTTTTAGGGTCTAAAGCATCTCTTAGGCCATCACCAAAAAAGTTAAGAGCAAAAAGAGTGATGGTAAAAGTTAATCCTGGATAAATTAACAGCCAAGAATATTCTTCCATAGACTCAACACCATCTTTAATCAATGTGCCCCAGCTACTCATTGGTGGCTGAATACCAAGCCCTAGAAAACTTAAAAAACTTTCAAGTAACATAACTTGAGGAATTGTTAATGTTGCATAGACTGCTATGGGGCCAAGAATATTTGGAAACAAATGTTTTCTGAACATTGAGAAATTACTAACGCCCATTGCTTGAGCTGCTAATACAAATTCTTGGTTCTTTAAACCAATCACCTGGCCTCTTACAATTCTAGCCATGGTTAGCCATTCAACAGCACCAATTGCTCCGAATAATAGCCAAAGGTTTCTTCCAAAAATTACCATTAACAGGATAATAAAAATAATAAAAGGTAAGCCGTAAAGTACATCTACTATTCTCATCATTATAGAATCAACCCTGCCGCCCATATAACCAGCAACAATACCCCAAGAGACTCCTATTACTAAAGCTACTCCAGTTGCAACAAAACCTACCATAAGAGAAATTCTAGCTCCGTATAAGATTCTGCTTAACAAATCACGCCCCATAACATCAGTTCCAAGTAAATGATCAAAGGATGGCTTAGAAGCTCCTAAATCTAAATCTTGATAAGAGTAGGAGTAAGGAGCAAGAAAAGGAGCAAATATTGCACATAAAATAAGTGTAATAAGAATTACACCGCCAACCATTGCAGCCTTGTTTTGAATAAGTCTTCTGTAAGCATCACTCCAGAGGCTTGAATTATTATTCATAACTAATCTCTCGCTCTAGGGTTAAGAAGCATCACTGCCATGTCTGATAGTAGATTAAAAAACACTATCATCGCTGAAAAGAAAATTGTTGTTCCAAGAATCATCGTATAGTCTCTATTAAAAGCTGCTTCTACATAAAAACGTCCTAGTCCTGGGATTTGAAATATCGTTTCGACAACAAAAGATCCAGCCAGTAAACCAGCTACAGCAGGTCCAAGAAAAGATACAACAGGTATTAAGCCACCCTGCATTGCATGTTTTGTAACCACGACTCTTTCAGAAAGGCCTTTAGCTCTTGCTGTTCTAATAAAGTCTTGGCTTAAAACTTCTAACATTCCGCCTCTACTCAATCTAGCTATATAAGCAGCGTAAGCAAAACCTAGTGTTATAGATGGAAGTATCTTGTCTCCAGGAAGATTACCCCAACCCGATACGGGAAGAAGCTCTAAATTAATTCCAAAAATTAATACAAGCAATGGACCCATTAAGAATGTTGGAACACATATACCAATCATAGCAATTGTCATAGGTATAAAATCTAAAAGTGTATTTCTTTTTAGTGCTGCTAGAACTCCAGCAAAAACTCCAACAAGCACCGCAATAAGTATTGCGTATACAGCAAGCTCCAGTGTTATTGGAAGCCCAGTAAATATCATTTCTGAAACATCTCTTCCTGGATATCTAAATGATGGGCCGAAATCTCCAACTAAAACTCCACCCATATAATCAAAATATTGTTCAGAAATAGGAGCATTTAAATTATAAGATTCTTGAAGATTAATTAGAACTTCATTTGATACAGCTCTATCAGTATCAAATGGTCCTCCAGGAGCTAATCTAACAAAAAAGAACGTAAGGCTGGCAACAATAATAAGAACAGGTATAGCAGCTAGAACACGTTTAAAGAAAATAAGCAGCATTTAAAACTAATCTCTTTCTAGATAGATGTATTTTGGATGATGATGATCAAGATAATTTGGATACCAGCCTTTAACATCATTAGATAATTGGTATTGTCTGACATAGGTATAAATTGGAATTATTGGCATCTCATCAATTAAAATACTTTCAGCTTGTTGAAAGAGTTTGTATCTTTCATCTGAATCTTGAGTTTGATTGGCTAACTTAACAAGTTTTTCATATTCACTGTTCGCCCATCCAGTTTTATTATTTCCTCGTCCAGGCATAAGGGTATCTAAAAATGTATTAGGATCTTCATAATCTCCAATCCAGCCTGCTCTAGAGATTTGAAAATCGCCACTTCTTTCTCTAGATAAATATACTTTCCAGTCTTGGTTAACAAGTTCAACCTTAATACCTAGATTTGCTTGCCACATCTGCTGAACAGCTAAAGCAATTTTTCTATGATCTTCACTAGTATTAAAAAGTATTTCTAAAACAGGAAAACCTTCGCCATTTGGATATCCAGCTTCAGCTAATAACTCTTTAGCAAGTTCTATATTATATGGAATGACTGTTTGTGGATCGTAGCCATTTGCACCTGGAGGCGTAAATGAATATGCAGGCGTTTGGCCACATTGACTAACCTTATCGACAATTTGTTGTCTATTTATAGAAAAAGCTAATGCTTTTCTAATTTTTACATCTTTTAAGATTGGGTGAAGTGTATTTGTTCTATAAAAATAGGTTCCCATATAAGGATCTATCTTTAGAGTTGAATTACCTTCTTCTATATATACAGGACATTTTTGTGAAGGAACTGTATAAGTACTATGTATTTGTCCTGCTCTAAACATTCTATCTTCAGTCATAATGTTAGTAACCGGGTAGTAATAAATCTCATTTAATTTAACCGTTTCAGCGTCCCAATAGTGAGGATTTTTTTCTACAACAATTTTGTTATTGAGTTCCCATGTTTTAAGTTGCATAGGTCCATTACAAACAAAATTTCCAGGTCGAGTCCATTCACCATTTCTATCATCAATCTTGCCGTGCGCCAGAACTGTTCCTTTATGCACAGGCCAGGTTGAATAATGGCTTAAAAGACCTAGAAAGAAAGGAGTTGGATTTTCTAGGACCACTTCAAGAGTAGTTTCATTAATAGCCTTTACTCCAACATTATCGAAATCATCAATGATTCCATTATAAAAATCTTTTGCTCCCTCTACGTAATAAAGCATATCTGTATATTGCGAACCTAAACTTGGGGTTAAAACTCTTTTCCATGACCAAACAAAGTCCACAGCTGTAACAGGATCTCCATTTGACCACTTTGCATCTTTATTAATATTAAAAGTGTAAGTTCTTCCATCCTCACTAATATTCCATGATTCAGCCATACCAGGTAAAGGCATTCCACCCTTTGGATTAGATGATGTTAAGCCTTCACACAAAGCTATTAAAATATGATGCTCAGGAACACCTGTAACAATGTGAGGATCTAAGCCTTGGGGCTCTGAACCATTCCCTAAATGAAGTATTTGATTCTCTAAACCAGAATCAACAGGCGAAATGTTCTCTCCGCAAGATACTAATAATATTAATAAAAATAAAGACTTAAAATGATAATTACCCATTGAGCTAACTTCCTTTTCTGATTATAAATTCTGTAAATTTACTTTAGCACTTTTTCTCATTTCATCCATAATAAGTGTAGCCATCTTATTAGAAACTTGGCTTGAACTAAATTCTTTAAACTCTTCAACCATTGCATCTAAAAATTCCTCATCAGGACTATTAACTGCTGTTACTGTCATAAGATAGGTATCACCATTTCTAGCTGATGATACAAATTGTGAATCTACAGATGCTAAGAATGCTTGCTCAAGAACTTCAGCAGGAAGTAGAGATGAGAATCTCTTAACTCCTACAAAAGCGTCCTTCGATATATAAGGTGCTGAGGTATCAACTGAATCATCTGTATTAAGAGATGCTTGAACTGATAAACTTAAGGCGAGAGCTTTTTCACTCTTTACACGATCAAATGCTTGTTCAGTAACAGTCTCAAATGGCATAAGTTCAGCTGGTTTTATAGTATTTAAATCCATAACCATTACAACATCATTTAATTCAATAATTTCAGGAGAATTAAGTCCTTCAGGAAAACCAAATAAAGCTTGAGAAATTCGTTGATCTTTAATTTCAAAATCAAAATCAAATAGTGTTGTTTCATTTGAAGATAGTATTTCAAGATCTAATAATAAAGCGATATCTTCAATTGATTGATTATCTAATATTGCATTATCAATAACATCTCTGTCTTCATCCATTAGAGCCATAGACTCTGCACTAACTAACTCTTCAAGCAAAACATCTTTCATTTCATCAAATGATTTTGCATCTTCTTTATTGATTTCAGTTAGTTTTAAAATATGGAATGAATTGGTTGCTTCAGAAAACAATATTTCACTTATGTCTCCAATAGACATATCTGACAAAGCTTTCTCAAACTCATCAGGAAAAACATCTCCAGCTGAGTATCCAATATCACCCTCCTCTTCTTTTGATATCAAGTCTTCACTAAAAGCTAAAACAACTTCATTAAAGCTATCGCCTTCATTAAGTTTATTTTGAGCTAATTCTATAGTCTTATTTGCTTCTGCTTTTGATGAGTAATTCATTAAATCAACCATGATATGAGAAGCTCTTTTTTCAGATCTCATATTAAGCCTTTGTAAGTAATCGCTATATGCCTCTTGCACATAATTTTCAGGTACTTCAACAAGAGATCTATATTTACTATTATCAAGCAATATATAGTTCATGCTTCTGGATTCATCAGAGTAGAATTGCAATGAGTTAGAGTCATAAAAACTCTGAGCCTCTGTAAGATCTGCTGTAACTCCATTTTTTAATAGATTGAAGTCAATTTTTGTAAAACTTACATCTCTCTCTTGCTCAATGAGCTTGGCAATATTTACAATTTCACTATCTAATGTAAAGAATGATGATGTTAATGCATCAATTAAAAAATTCTTAGCCTTTCCCTCTTGAACCATAGCTATGTAATCATTAGGCGTATAGCCTTGGGTTCTAATTGCAGTTTCAAAAGCTATTTGATCAAATTGACTATCAGTTTGAAAATTAGGACTCATCATAATGTCTTTTTTGGCATCTGTATCAGATACAAAAATACCTAAATCTTGTGTCTCGGATAGTAAGGTTTTTTGTGTAATGATTTCTTCTTTCACCATTTGAAGCAAAACGTCATCAGGAAATTGATCTGGAGAAAAGTCTTCGCCATAAGCTTGGACCATTCTTTGGTTTACCGCATTATTGGCAGCATTATAATCAGACTGGGTAACCTCTAGACCATTAACTTTTCCATAAGTAGTAAAGATAGTACCTACAGCACTTGATCCAAAAAATACAAATGGGATGGCCATGATAGTTACAAATATAAGTAACGTCTTACCTGATAAAAAAGATCTGAGTGATTCCAACATAATTATTCCTATTTTAAAATAATAAAAAAAAGGGTGCTAGTGCACCCTTTAAAAAGTTCTAAAGATTAGCTATTTTTAACCTTGTCTTTAAGTCCCTTACCAGCTTTAAAGCCTGGTACTTTTGAAGCAGCAATATGCATTGAAGCTCCAGTTTGTGGGTTTCTTCCTTCACGTGCAGCTCTATGTCTAACTGAGAATGTTCCAAAACCAACTAGTGAAACGCTTTCGCCTTTACCTAGTGTATCTCCAACATTTGCTAACACTGAATCAACTGCTCTTGCAGCTGAAGCTTTTGACATATCACCATCTTGTGCAACCGCATCGACTAAATCTGATTTATTCATGTAATAACTCCTCTATAAAATTAAATAAACAGCCTCTATGAAAAGCTAATTGGCTATAAAAGTCAAGTAAATAAAGGCTTTTAGTGAGTTTGATTAATATCACTTTTTAGCTTACTTTTTGAACTTCGTATTTTTTTAGGTGAAATTTGAGATTTCTTTAAAGGCATAGGTTCTTTTTCTAATGCATTTGAAATAACTTCATCTATCCACTCTACTGTAATAATTTCTAAAGAGTCTAATATTTGATCTGGGATTTCAGTTAAATCTGCAGCATTTTCTTTGGGTAGAATAACTCTTTTAATACCACCTCTTTTTGCAGCTAATAGTTTTTCTTTAAGGCCGCCTATTTTTAAAACCTGACCCCTTAAAGTAATTTCACCTGTCATTGCAGTATCTGATCTTACTGGTATTTCAGTAAATGCAGAGATTAGAGCTGTACACATTCCAACTCCAGCTGACGGCCCATCCTTTGGTGTGGCGCCTTCAGGTACATGAATGTGGACATCGTATTTTTCGTAAAAATTATCAGGGATACCAAGAGCATTAGATCTAGATCTAACAACTGTAAGTGCGGCTTGAATTGATTCTTGCATAACATCGCCCAAAGAGCCTGTCTTTATGACTCTTCCTTTTCCAGGCACGTTTGATGTTTCTATAGTTAAAAGCTCACCACCAACCTGAGTCCAAGCTAAACCAGTTACTTGGCCAACAACATTAGATTTATCAGCAACTCCAAATTTAAATTTCTGAACTCCTGAGTAAACCTCTAAATTTTTATTATTAATAATGGTTGGATTTTTATCATTCTTTCCAGACATTAGTTTTTCTTTAACTACTTTTCTAAGTATTTTTGCAATTTGTCTTTCTAAACCTCTAACTCCAGCCTCTCTTGTGTAGTACCTAATTAGTGATAAAAATATTTGATCATCTAAAGATATTTCATTTTCTTTTAGTCCATTTCTTTCCATCTGTTTAGGTAAAAGATATTTCTTAGCAATTTTAGATTTCTCGTCCTCTATATATCCTGGAATTCTGATGATTTCCATTCTATCTAAAAGCGGAGTTGGAATATTCAAACTGTTAGCAGTGCAAACAAACATAACTTCTGAAAGATCGTAATCAACCTCAAGATAATGATCGCTAAATGTATTATTTTGTTCTGGATCAAGAACCTCTAGAAGAGCAGATGCAGGATCGCCCCTATTATCCATTCCCATTTTATCTATTTCGTCTAATAGAAATAATGGATTTTTAACACCAACTTTTGAAATCTTTTGAATAATTTTTCCAGGCATGGAGCCTATATAAGTTCTTCTGTGCCCTCTTATTTCTGACTCATCCCTTACTCCACCTAAAGACATTCGCACAAATTTTCTATTAGTTGCTCTGGCAATAGATTGTCCTAATGATGTTTTGCCAACCCCAGGAGGACCAACCAAGCAAAGCACGGGAGCTTTAAGTTTTTTAACTCTTTTTTGGACAGCAAGATACTCTAATATTCTTTCTTTAACTTCTTCTAAGCCGTAATGATCATCTTCTAAAATTTTTAAGGAAGCTTTTAAATCAGATTTTATCTTCCCTTTCTTTTTCCAAGGTACAGCTATTAAATAATCTAAATAGGAACGAGTTACTGATGCCTCAGCTGAAGTTGGAGCCATTAATTTAAATTTTGATAATTCACTTTTAGCTTTTTTGAGAGCATCTTCTGGCATCCCAGATATATTAATTTTATCTTCTAATTGCTCAAATTCATCACCTTCGCCATCTATTTCACCTAACTCTTTTTGTGCAGCTTTGATTTGCTCATTTAGGTAGTATTCGCGTTGAGATTTTTCCATCTGTTTTTTAACACGATCACGTATTTTCTTTTCTACATCTACTACATCTAACTGAGACTCTATATAAGTTAAAACTGTTTCTGCTCGTTTTTGTATATCTGGTTGCTCTAGGACTTCTTGTTTTTTATTAAGGTCTATTGGTAAGTGACCTACAACGGTATCAATTAATCGTGATAAATCATCTAAAGCTTCAACAGATGCAACAATTTCTTGGGGGATACGTTTTGTTACTGAAACATAATCTGCAAATTTTGCTTTAGTAAATCTTACAAGATTTGCAGCATCGGAAGCTTTCAGTGTTATATCATCAATTTCAGAAACTCGCGCTTTTGTATAAGCATCTTCTTCTATAAGTTTATCTATTTTGCATCTCTTTAATCCCTCAACTAAAACCTTCATAGTTCCATCAGGAAGTTTAATTAACTGCAGGAGATTACTTATAGTTCCGTAATGGTACATATCAGTGAATAAAGGATCTTCTTTAGAAGCATCCATTTGAGCTACAAGTACTAGCTTTTTGTCTGAGCTCATAGCAGCGTTTAAAGCTTCAACTGATTTCTGCCTACCGACAAAAAGAGTTGTTACAACGCCCGGGAATACCACAAGGTCGCGTAAAGGAATAATAGGGTGATCTGTTTTAATAATTGTCATACCTAATAGATAGGGACACTTATCAACTTATCAATTGCCTGAAGAGGTTTTTTTATTAGCTGATTTAAAAAGCTTAATTGGTTCAGATGAATTATTAGCAGAATTTTCATCAATAATAACCTTTTCAAGGTCAGCATCAGGTAATTCAAACATAGTATTCAAGAGAATATTTTCTAAAATTGATCTCAAGCCCCTGGCTCCTGTTTTTCTTTTAATGGCTTGTTTAGCAATTTCTGTTAAAGCTTCTTTTCTAAAGGAAAGATCTACATTATCAATTTCAAATAAATGCTTATACTGATTTATAAGAGCATTCTTAGGCTCTTGCAAGATTCTTACTAAAGCATCTTGGTCTAATTCATGCAGAGTTGTAATAACGGGCAATCTGCCAACAAACTCTGGAATTAAGCCATACTTAACTAAATCTTCAGGCTCAATATTATCAATTTCCGCATGAAGAGATAAGACATTATTGTCAACTTTGGAAACCTCTGCTCCAAAACCAATACCGGTATTATCCGTTCTGTTTTTAATAACTTTATCTAGTCCTGAGAAAGCGCCGCCACAAATAAATAAAATATTTGAAGTATCGATTTGAATAAACTCTTGTTGAGGATGCTTTCTGCCTCCTTGAGGCGGAATTGAAGCAACAGTTCCTTCGATAAGCTTAAGTAAAGCTTGCTGAACACCTTCACCGGAAACGTCTCTTGTAATAGAAGGATTATCAGATTTTCTAGCAATCTTATCTATCTCATCAATGTAAACGATACCTAATTGGGCTTTATCTGGATCATAATCACATTTTTGTAAAAGCTTCTGAATAATATTCTCAACATCTTCACCAACATATCCAGCTTCAGTTAAAGTTGTAGCATCAGCTATAGTAAATGGAACATTTAGAATTTTTGCTAATGTTTGAGCTAATAAGGTTTTTCCACTTCCAGTTGGACCTAAGAGTAAGACATTACTTTTTTGAAGTTCAATGTCTGAAGAATTAGAAGAAGTTGCTCTTAATCTTTTGTAATGATTATAAACAGCTACTGATAGTGTTTTCTTGGCTTTATCTTGACCTATTACGTAGTCATCTAACTGCTTATAAATATCAAGCGGTGAAGGAAGCTCTTCAAGAGGATCTACTTCTTCACTCTTAACCTCTTCTTCAATTATGTCGTTACATAGATCTACGCATTCATTACAGATATAAACGCTAGGTCCGGCTATAAGTTTTTTAACATCATCCTGAACCTTTCCGCAAAAAGAACAATTTAACTTATCTGTAGATTCCTTACTTGGCATTTTTTGCATCCCTAGATTCTAATATAGCATCAACAATACCATATTTTTTAGCAGCTTCAGCGTCAAGAAAGTTATCTCTATCTGTATCTTTTTCAATTTGTTTAATTGTTTTCTTTGCATGTTTAGCTAATATTTCATTAACTATTTTTTTAGCATGTAAAATTTCTTTAGCATGAATTTCAAAGTCTGATGCCTGTCCCTGGAATCCTCCCAGCGGCTGATGAATCATTATTCTTGAATTAGGAAGTGCATATCTTTTTTTATCAGCTCCACCTGCTAAAAGAAGAGCTCCCATGCTTGCTGCCTGACCAATACATAATGTTGAAATAGATGGGGCAACAAACTGCATCGTGTCATAGATTGCTAAACCTGCAGAAATGCTTCCGCCAGGTGAATTAATATAAATACTAATGTCTTTTTCTGGATTCTCTGACTCTAAAAATAATAACTGGGCAACAACAAGATTAGAAATATAGTCGTCAATAGGTCCAGAAAGGAATATCACTCTTTCTTTAAGTAGACGTGAGTAGATATCAAAGGATCTTTCGCCTCGAGATGTTTGCTCAACGACCATTGGTATTAATGCTGAATTATATTGTTCCATATTCTTTCTCTTATTTATTAGCTAACTCTGAGAATTTTATAACCTTATTCTTAGACTTAAGATCATTTTCTAATTTTTCAATAAGCTGATTCTCTAAAACCATCATATTAAACTGCTCAAGCTGCTTTGGTTGTCCAAAAACCCATGTTTCAAACTGCTCAGGGTCTTTATACTTTTTAGCTTCTTCTGCAATAAACTCTTTGAGCTTATCATTCTCAACTTTAATTTCATAGAATTTAATTAATTCTGCAAATAATAAGTCCAACCTAACTCTTTTAGATGCATCATCTTTAAATGAATCTATAGGAAATAAGTCAGCTTCTGCAGTTTCCACGCTTTGACCAATTCTCATAAGAGCATCTTTTCTCATTAATTCAGATTGCTCATTAACAGTAGCATTAGGAGCATTAAACGTATGAGCTTTAAGCAATAATTCATAAATAGATTCTTTGGTTAAGGCCTTCTCCTGCATTTCAACCTCTTTATCCATTCTTATTTTGATTTCAGATTTAAATGCAGCCTCATCCTCAACTTCCATGCTTAGTTTTTCAAATAAATCTTTATTTATCTCAGCAATTTTGTTTTCTTGAACCGATGTAAGTTTGATATCAAACTCTGCATCTTT
>TARA_B110000211_G_scaffold5391_1_pt1 | contig 11957 bp, 13 predicted proteins | sample TARA_B110000211 | Tara Oceans TARA_B110000211 (sample SAMEA4397516) | marine metagenome | biome: Polar Biome; feature: [DCM] deep chlorophyll maximum layer (ENVO:01000326); material: water (ENVO:00002006), including particulate matter (ENVO:01000060) such as... | depth 30 m
TTTAAGTAACATTGAAAAATTATTGGCCCACTCCATAAACAAATGTATTGTTGTTGGTAAGATCTGGGATGACTTCTCTAAAGAGAATACAAATGAAAAAATTATCTTCAAATCTGGTTTAAACGAAGCGCTTACCATAAATTAAGAAGTTTTTTTCTGAACCAGGACTTCCAAGCACCTCTTTCTTAGTTAAAATAAAAGAATTAGAAACACAGCTCATTACATTCGCTTCAGAAGCATATCTCTTATGCTAACTGCTCTTTCAAAGAAGATGTAGCCTTGATTTTTTATTAGATTCAATTTCAAACAGCTACAGAACATCTTTATTTTGTTTAATTAATATACATTTTAGCTAAACAAGTAGATAGTTCTTCCTATCTTTACCATTATTGAGACGGTTTTAACAGTTGTAAACAATACACTATGTGTCAACATGTTAGTTCAAAGCTATCAAAAAGTATACACTTAAAAAAGAAAAGATGTACTGTTAAATGTTAATTGAAAGACCCATATAAAAGTATTTTTTTGGGATTTTTTAATTAAATTACCACTCTTTCTTAGATCACAATTTACAATTTTATGAGTAAAACAATTAGCGTTTTGGGTTCTGGATTTTCATCTTTGGCTGCTGCGTGTTATCTAGCGAAAGCCGGTCACCAAGTTACTGTCTTTGAAAAAAACGAGCAGATTGGAGGAAGAGCAAGACAGTATAGAAAAGATGGATTTCTTTTTGACATGGGGCCAACGTGGTATTGGATGCCTGATGTTTTTGAGCGATTTTTTGGTGATTTCGGAAAAACCCCATCAGACTATTATCATCTTGAAAAATTGAATCCCGCCTATGAAGTATACTACAACCCCGGAGATTCTATTAAAATATCTTCTAAAATAGATGAAATCTACGCGCTGTTCGAGCAAGAAGAAAAAGGAAGTTCTATTCAGTTAAAAAAATTCTTAGCACAAGCCAAAAGCAATTACGATGTTGCTGTAAAAGATCTTGTTTATAGGCCTGGTGTTTCCCCCTTAGAGTTGATTAGTCCCAAAACAATTACCAAATTAAACCAATTGTTTTTTGATATTAGAAAACAAGTTCACAGTAAGTTTACAAACCCGCGATTACTAAAAATATTAGAATTTCCTGTTTTGTTTTTAGGAGCAAAACCTAGCAAGACACCGGCGATGTACAATTTTATGAATTGGGCAGATTTTGGCTTAGGCACATGGCACCCAAAAGGTGGTATGTTTGAGGTTGTAAGAGCCATGGAGCATTTGGCGAAAGACCTTGGGGTCACTTTTATTACCAACGCCAATGTTGAGAAAATAAATGTAGCATCAAATAAGGCCGACAGTATTTCTGTAAATGGTGAAACCATTGCAGCCGATTTCGTTTTAAGTGGCGCAGACTATCACCATACCGAGCAATTACTCGATTTAAAATACAGACAGTATTCAGAAGCATACTGGACGAAAAAAACATTTGCCCCTTCGTCTTTATTATTTTATGTGGGGTTCAATAAAAAACTTAGTGGCGTTTCCCATCATACCTTATTTTTTGATGAAGAATTTGATTCACATGCTGAATACATTTACGACACCCCTTCTTGGCCGAAAGACCCGCTATTTTATGCAAGTTTTCCGAGTATTTCGGATGAAGCTTTCGCACCAGAGAATAAAGAGGCCGCCACATTTTTAATTCCAATTGCTTCAGGAATAGAAGATACGGAGGCGCATAGAACGAAGTATTTCGATTTAATTATTACACGGCTGGAAAAACTAACCAGTCAAAAATTAACAGACGATATATTATTTGTAAAATCCTACTGCATCAATGATTTCGTTAAAGATTACAATTCTTATAAAGGCAATGCGTATGGGTTGGCCAACACACTTACCCAAACGGCATTTATGAGGCCAAAAATAAAAAGCAAGAAAGTAACTAATTTATTTTTTACAGGGCAATTAACCGTTCCAGGTCCCGGGGTACCGCCTGCGTTGATATCCGGAAAAATTGCAGCTGAATCAATTTTAAAGCAATTACGATGAAGGAACTTTTTGATACTATTTCAAATGATAGTGCTACATTAATTACGAAAAAATACAGCACTTCGTTTTCAATCGCGGTTGGCTTATTAGCACCTAGTATTCGGCAAGCTATCTACAATATCTATGGCTTTGTTCGTGTGGCAGATGAAATAGTAGATAGTTTTGAAGGCTATCCGCAGGAAGAGCTATTAAACAGGTTTGAAGAAGAATATACCTATGCGCTAAAAAATGGAATAAGTACAAATCCCGTCATCCACGCCTTTCAAAAAACAGTAAAAGAATACAACATTGACCATGCCCTTGTGCAGGCATTTTTAAGAAGCATGCGAGCCGATTTATCAAAACAAATCTATAAAAATCAACAAGAGATGGAGGACTATATATATGGCTCTGCAGATGTGGTTGGACTGATGTGCTTAAAAGTCTTCGTAAATGGCGATAAGGAAGAATACGAACGATTAAAAAAGTCTGCGATGAGTCTTGGCTCTGCCTTTCAAAAGGTAAATTTCTTAAGAGACCTAAAACAAGATTACGATCATTTAAATCGCACCTATTTTCCTAACATAGACCCTGCGAACCTCTCGACTGAGGATAAAAATAAAATTGTCAAAGAAATTAAAGAAGATTTTAAAGCGGCCTACGTTGGAATTCAAAAATTACCGAAAGAAGCGAGATTTGGAGTCTATGTAGCGTATAAGTATTATGTGCAACTGCTCAAAAAAGTAGACAAAACACCTGCGGAGGTTTTAATGGAAAAAAGAATTAGAGTTTCAAATTCATTAAAGACATACCTTCTGTTTGAATCGTATATTAGCTATAATTTCAAGATTGCATAATGATAGGTTTACTCTCCTTACTGTTTATTTTATTTATCTCATCCGATAATTTAAAAGATGTGGTGAAGGAGTTTCACGACTTAAAGTCGAAAGAATCTGAAGTGGTTTTTATTGCGAATTATAGGCTAAGCTCAGAACCATCAGTTGTAGGATATGTATGTGCCGTTCAAATGAAGCAGGCGAGATATGGCTACAATCCCATTTTAAAACTTCGGATATTTAAAAATGGAAAGAGAAAATTAGATTCGCTTGTTCAATCAAATCCGACAAATGTGCACCTTAGGTACGTTCGTCTTTTTTTACAAGAAAAAACGCCCAGCTTTTTGGGATATAAGGACAATATTAAGGAGGATAAACTATTTCTAAGAAGTAAACTAGATATTTTAGATGACTCCGATTATTTAGACTCACTCATTTACAACAACACTTCATTATGATGATCGTTTCATACATTATAATTACACTGGTAACTTATCTTCTTATGGAAGTCGTTACCTGGCTCATTCATAAATACGTTATGCATGGATTTCTTTGGTATCTGCATGCAGATCACCACCAGCCTAAATACCAAAATGTTTTCGAAAAGAACGATGCTTTTTTTGTTTTAGGGGCGATTCCAAGTATTACATTGTTCTATTTTGGTGTAAACCCAGAGTTAAACTTCAAGTTTTTCATTGGCCTGGGTGTGCTGGGTTATGGCATTACCTATTTCATCATTCATGATGTGTTGATTCACCAAAGGTTTAAGTGGTTTAAACACACTAAAAACAAATATCTCTTAGGATTACGGAAAGCGCATAAAATTCATCACAAACACTTAGGTAAAGAAGATGGAGAATGTTTCGGTATGTTAAATGTCCCTAAAAAATATTTCAGAAAAACAGCTGGACGATGACACCACTTTACTTTATAATTCTTGTGGCTTCTGGGGTTGTACCCATCTTATTTTCTATTTTTGGGATTGACTTTATTAAAAACTGGAAAAACTTCACCATATCAACCACCGTTGTAGCTGCTGTTTTTCTGATTTGGGATGCCATTTTTACAGCACACGGGATTTGGGGATTTACAGAAGAATATTGTCTAGGAATTTATTTTTTAAAAATGCCCCTAGAAGAATGGTTGTTCTTTTATATCATTCCTTTTGTTAGTCTGTTCTCGCATTTTGCACTTTTCTACGCCTTTCCTAACCTTAAACTAAACAAAACAACCACGCGCTACATTTCAGTAGCCCTTCTTGGTGTGTCTCTTTTTTTAATTATCTTCTTTTATCCAAGAGCGTATACCGTAGTTAACTTCTCTTTTCTCTTGGTTGCAATCGCACTAGGGATGCGCTTCAAAATTGAACTGTTACAGCAGTTTTATATTTCGTTTTTGATTATTCTTATCCCTTTCTTTGTAGTAAACGGGATCTTAACAGGGCTCATTACCGATATCCCAGTTGTATGGTACGACAATACAGAGAACCTCGGTATTAGGCTGATTACAATTCCAGTGGAAGATATTGGATATGCCTTTACGATGCTCTTCGGAAATTTAATGATTTTCGATCTTCTGAATAAAAAGACTGCCCATACGGGGTAGTAACATGTTTATCGAAGTGATAATTCCCGAAAAACCTATCCATAGTTATGGCTTCTTATTAAAAACGCTTCATTTGTTTTAAAATTCCAGTTCTTAAGCCAAATCTTCAGAATTCACCCAATAGTTGTACATTCTGTGCATTACAGCTAGCACTACAGCTCCAATAAATAAGCCTATAATTCCGTGAAGTAACATCCCTCCTATCGAACCAACTAGTATGATAATTATAGGCGTTTTAAGTTCTTTACCGAGTAATAGTGGTTTCAAAATATTATCTGAAATACCAATGAGCAGGCAATAGATTGTGAAAATAATCGCTGGCGTAGTCTCGGAGATTGAAAAGGCCAAAAGAATCGCAGGGATCAGTATGATGATAACCGGTAATTGAATAATGGCGGCAACAAGCACAAGAAACGTAAATATCCCTGCAGCAGGAATACCAATTGCTTTGAAGCCAATAAATGACAAGCTCGCCTGTATCAAAGCCACTAATAGAATTCCTTTCACCACACTGCGCACGGTATCTCTAGACATAAGCATCATCTCATCTCCATCTTTCCCAAGAATTTTGGAGGAAAATAATTGAACAGTACTATACCCTTTATCTGAATAATACATAAATACGACCGCGATTAAAAACGCTGAAGCAAAAACGACCAAGGCTCCAACAAATCCTTTAAATCCGCTAAATAAAGTAGATCCTTGATCTAGGATTACGTCTTTATGCTTAGAACTGTACTTTTTTATGTTCTTAGAAGCTTCAGACCAATTGTCAAATAGTTGCACACCAATGATCGGCCACTCTTTAACACTGGGGTCAGGTTTAGGTATTTGAAAGGTGTCAGTTCTTATCTTATTGGCAGTCTCCATAGTCGATGCCATCACAGAACTTGTAAGTAAATAACCAGGAACAAGTACCAATGTTGTTGCAATTAGCGTAAAAACGACGGTAACCATTTTTTTTCTCGCAACCCCAATCTTTAGCACAAGGCGATCATAGATTGGAAAAAGCGCTATGGCAATAATAGCCGCCCATAAAATGATTAAAACAAATGGCTTAATGATAAAAAAACACCAAGCCAAAAATAGCAGCAACAAGACGATTCGAATGAGTTGAGTTATAGAAACGTTTCCTTTCATTCTATTTGCTTTGTAACGCTTCCATTATTTTACTGGTATAGGTTGCAGCTGTTTTGTACGCATCTTTTGGATTGCTTACCTCTGTAGTCACTACGGCTATTAACTGGTCCTTTTTCCCTGCATCAAGATTATAGGCAACTGTTTCCAATACATAGGTTGTTGTGGTATAGGTTGAAGTAGATAAGGGAACAGTTCCGCCGAATCCGCTATAATAACTACCATAGGCGTATGGAGTCGCATAATAACTATTAAACCCTCCATAATATCCTGGGTAATAACTACCAAAACCACCACCCATATACAGTCCACTGCTGGATGTAGATGTTACCGACGATTTGTCTTTTAAAGTCGTAATCACGATACCGTTGTACCCTTCGTTAGCTAGTACATCTTGGATAAGCTTTTTTCTTTCTTCTGTCATTTCTTTTTCAGGATGCAGGTTTGGCACTTTTTTAAAGCTCTCTGTTGCCTTAAAGCCATTTGCGCGCATACTGTTTGCAATTTCAATTTCGAATGGCAAACGCGAACCGTTATCGGCTGTTCTTGCAATTACTAAGATGTTTTTTTCTTTAAAGGACGCTACGGCCTCCGTATCTCCTTTCCAAGCACTAAGAACTTTTACACCGCTGCAACTTTTTAAACTAAAAACCAGGACCAGTACTACACCTAAACTAACAATTCTTTTCATCTTTTTTATCTTTTATTGATTAATTACTTTCTGATTTTACAGGAACTCAAGGGGTCGTCATTCAACGACCACAGGGTTCTTTTTAGCCAGACTATTTTTTTAATGCCTTCGCAATGGCCTTAGCATATTCGTCGGCCAGCGCGGTAATATTATCGGGCTGGTCAATTTTTGAAGTCACCAAAGCCACGAGTTGTTCTTTTTCCGGCAAATCTAAATTATGTACTGAGGTCTCCAGTACATATATTTTATTTGTTTTCGTGGTCATTGTTTCATCCACTTCGATGCCCTCAAAAGTCGCATAGGATCCAGGGCTTGCGTAATATCCATAAAAACCAATATAACTCATATTATAATAGGACGATAATGAGGCTCCGGCTTCATATCCGCCTTCAATCGTTGTTTTTGAAATTTCTTTCACATCTTTTACGACACTCACTATTACAGCATCAAGTCCCTTTGCACGAAACTTCCCCTTGATAATCTCAATTTCTTCTGCAGACAATTCCTTATTGGGATCTATTTTAGGAAATAATTTATAACTCTCAATTCCCTTCAAATCTTTTTTAGCTAGTTCTTTCACTATTCCTTGTTCGAAGGCTTCTCTACTGGGTGCATGGGCAGTTCGCGCAATTACAAGAATGGTCTGTGCCTTGATGGTTTCAATATCATCTGATTTCCATGCATCTAAAACTTTGATTGTACTACAACCAGATGCAATCATTAAGACAAAGAGAAAACCGAAAGCGAGTGCGCTATTTTTCATAAGTTCGTGTTATAAGTTGGCGTCTTTTTTTTAGAAAACTGCTGCCGTATTTTAGATAGTGAAAATAGCAAAAAGAATTCAAATTATTCCATGTCATGGAAGCTCATTATTATTTTTTAAGTCTTGTTGAAATTCCATTCCGAATCAAACAATTCTCCCCTTTAATTAAAAATCTTTATTAATAATTCTTTTAATAAATCCGCCTGCGATAAGTTTGAAGCCCCAACGCCTTTGCTTTTCATATCAATGTCGCGAATCGATGAAATAATTGCACTCACTTTTTTCATTGGGTAGTTCCTCGCCGCTACCTGATAATCCTTCACAAAATAAGGACTTACTTTGAGCACCTTTGCAGCGTCTCCTTTGTTTGAAAGCGAGTGGTACTTTAATAATTTCGCAAAAAAACCATACAACAACGCTACAGTCATTACCAAAGGATTCTTCTTGGGGTTCTGATGGAAATACTGCATGATTGCAAATGCTCTTTTTACATTTTTCTCACCAATTGCCTTTTGAAGCTCAAAATTATTAAAATCCTTACTAATCCCTATATTCTCTTCAATGAGCTGTGGTGTAATTTGTTCGCCAGGCTGCATGATAAGCTGTAGCTTTTGGAGCTCATTATTAATCTTTGCAAGGTCATTTCCTAAAAACTCCACCAACATTTGTGCAGCTTTAGGAGTTATGGTGTGTCCTCGGCCAGACAGCACCCTTCGAATCCAGTCTGGTACTTGATTTTCATATAATTTCTTACTCTCAAAAAGAACGGCGTTTTTAGCGATGGTTTTTGAAAGTTTTTTTCTTTTATCGAGCGTTTTATACTTGTAACAAAACACTAAAACCGTCGTTGGCTGAGGGTTTTCTACATAAGCCACCAATCCTTCAATAGTACGCGATAGGTCCTGAGCTTCTTTCACAATAATAACTTGCCGCTCTGCCATCATTGGATATCTTTTGGCGTGACTTACGATATCATCAATAGAAACATCACGCCCATATAAAACCATTTGATTAAATCCTTTTTCTTCTTCCGAAAGAATAGTGCTCTCAATAAAATTGGAAATTGCGTCAATATAGTAGGCCTCCTCTCCCATCAAAAAGTAAACACTTTTAATGTCTCCTTTTTTAATGTCTTTTACAATTTGATTGGCTTTTTCGCTTGGCATCTATGCTTGTTGTAACTACTTGTTAATCGTTTGAAGTACAATTCTTTTAAAAATTATGATATTATTCAGGGAAACTGTTACTTTGTTTTATGCAGAAATTAAATTTCCCAGAATATCATTTCCGTTTCAAAAGTAAGGAAAACAAACGATTGATTTTTGACGAAATCAGAAAAAAATTCATCATCCTTACACCCGAAGAATGGGTTCGCCAGCATGTGATACACTATTTGGTAAAAGATAAAAAGTATCCCGCTTCCCACCTCAGCGTTGAAAAACAACTCAAACTACACGATACGGTAAAACGATATGATATTGTAGTATACAACCGTGATGGAGGAATCGAACTTATCGTTGAATGTAAGGCGCCTAGTATAAAAATATCTCAAGACACCTTCGACCAAATTGCACGTTATAATTTTGTTTTAAGAGCAAATTTATTAATGGTTACCAATGGAGTTGAACATTATTTTTGTAAAATGGATTTTGAGGCAGAGAAATATGAATTTATAAAAGAGCTGCCCTAGAATCAGTATCAAAGTATAATAGATGTAGTTCAATACAAAATAAACCCTTTACTTTGCGGTGCATGAATGTAGCAGTTGTCATACTCAATTGGAATGGTGAAAAGTTGCTCCGGCAATTCTTGCCCTCAGTACTCAAGTATTCTCAGGAAGCAACGGTGTATGTTGCAGACAACGCCTCTACCGATGACTCTATTCGATGTGTTTCTGAAGAATTTCCTACAGTAAAAATCATTCAAAACCAACACAATGGTGGCTATGCCAAAGGATATAACGATGCTTTAAAAACCCTTTCTGAAGCTGTTTTTGTTTTGTTAAACAGTGATGTTGAAGTAACTGAAAATTGGTTAGTACCCATCCTTAGCGCATTTAAAAACGATACCAATCTAGTGGCGGCGCAACCAAAAATTCTTGACTATAATAACAAAGGCTCTTTTGAATATGCAGGAGCAGCCGGCGGGTTTATTGACAGGCTTGGATATCCATTTTGCAGGGGTCGTATTTTTGACACTCTTGAGAAGGATGAAGGACAGTTTGATGATATAAAAGAGATTTTCTGGGCGACTGGTGCCTGTCTGTTTATAAAAAAACGTGCTTTTCAAGAAGTTGGTGGCTTTGATGAAGATTTTTTTGCCCACCAAGAAGAAGTAGATCTCTGTTGGCGATTACAGCAAAAGGGGGGCACTATTAAATACGTTGGAACATCGCATGTTTTTCATGTTGGCGGGGCTACGCTGGATGTTGCAAATCCACAAAAAACCTTTTATAATTTCCGAAACACCTTATTGATGTTAACTAAAAATGTTCAAGGATTGCAACTCTGGGGTATTCTTTTCGCCCGATTACTGTTGGATGGGGTGGCTGGAATCACGTTTTTATTGAAAGGCAAACCGAAGCATTTGTTGGCCATCATAAAAGCGCACATCAACTTTTACATGCTTTTTTATAAGATATTTAAAAAGAGACCGTTAAAAACAATAGGTTTCAAGTACCACTTTGTAAATTCTATTGTCTTGGACTATTTTATTCTAAAAAAGAGAACCTTTAAAAAGCTCTAGTCTTTTTTCCATAAAGTATTGTTAAGAAACGGCTAAACTTTGAGACCTTTTAATAATTTTGATTTAATTAAACGACCCTATAGTTATGAAAAAACTTTTAATCTTTACAATCTCTACAAGTTTGCTATTTGCTTCCTGCATCTCCAAAAAAGAATTTGCAACGATGGAAGGGAAATACAAAAAATCACAAGATTTGCTGAATACAGCAACGGTAAAATTAAACAGCTGCCTTACTGAAAAAGCCACTGCTGAAGCAAGAGCAAGTGCCATGGTCGATAGGTTGGCTGATATGAAGGCCACAAACGAAAACTTAATTCAGAGTTCAAAAGACCTTACTTTACTTACCTCGAAAGGCGCTGAAAATCTGGAAAAGTCTCTTGAAAGCATGAAAGAGAAAGACTTGAAAATTTCTCTTTTACAGGGCGCTATATCCAAAAAGGATAGTGTCACTTTAGCCTTGGTAACAAGTTTAAAGCGTGAAGTGGGAATAGATGACCCAGACATAGAAATTAATGTAGAAAAAGGAGTCGTATATATTTCTCTTGCCGACAAACTCTTATTTAAAAGCGGAAGTTATACGATTACCACAAGAGCTAATGAAATCTTAGCAAAAGTGGCTACTGTCGTAAATGGAAAGCCAGATTTCGAGTGCATGGTAGAAGGTCATACTGATACTATTCCTTATAAAAATGGCCTTTTATTAGACAATTGGGACTTAAGTGTTAAAAGGGCCACATCCATTGTTCGAGCCCTAGAAGGTCTTGGCATCAACCCAGAGCGTTTAATCGCATCGGGCCGCAGCCAATATGTGCCGCTCGGAGCCAATGAAACAGCAGCCGACCGCGCTAAAAACAGACGTACCCGTATTTTAGTGCTTCCAAAGATTGATCAATTTTATGACATGATTGAAAAAGAAATGAAAGCCCTTTCAGGAGAGTGATCCTGTCAAAAAGTTATACTTATTAACCTATACGCTCCGCTTTATGCGGAGTTTTTTTCTAAAAAACGCGAAGGATTAATATTTAAAAAGACATAGAAACCGGAGCTCCGTTTTTAATCTTGTAAAATAGACCTTGTTTTTAGAGTCAATAAAGTAGTAAGACACTATTTTCCGAATAAAAACTGTATTTTTAAGCCTTATAGTTAAAACTATTAATGAAACCACACCTATGAAAAAGATTTCAATACTTGCCATTTCAGCCCTCTTTCTACTTCCATCCTGTATTTCAGGTAAAAAATACAAAGAATTGGAAGGAAAATATACCACAACAAAAGATCTTCTAAATACCGCTACTGTAAAGCTAAATAGCTGTTTAAGTGATCAAGCCGTTGCCGAGGCTCGTTCCAAGGCTCTTGAAGAAAGGCTTGCAGATATGAAAAAAACAAATAGTGATCTTATCCAAAGCTCTAAAGACTTGACGATTCTTACCACAAAAGGAGCGACGAATCTTGAAAAATCTCTTGAAAGTTTGCAAGAGAGAGATCTTAAGATTACGCGATTACAGGATGCCATCACCAAAAAAGACAGCGTCACCTTGGCACTTGTTACGAGCCTGAAAAAAGAAGTTGGAATAAACGATCCAGACATTCAGATTAATGTTGAAAAAGGAGTTGTATTTATCTCAATTGCAGACAAACTGCTGTTTAAAAGCGGAAGCTATACGGTAACGACCAAAGCGAACGAAGTGTTGGCTAAAGTAGCGACTGTAGTGAATGGAAAACCAGACTTTGAATGCATGGTAGAAGGCCATACAGATAATGTACCCTACAAAAACGGCGTCTTATTAGACAACTGGGATTTAAGCGTAAAAAGGTCGACAGCAGTGGTCCGAAAACTTGAGAGCTTAGGTGTTACTCCAGATCGTTTGATTGCCGCAGGAAGAAGTCATTATGTTCCCTTAGTAGCTAATGACACAAGAGAAAACAGGAGTAAAAATAGACGCACACGAATCGTTGTACTTCCAAAAATTGATCAGTTTTACGACATGATTGAAAAAGAAATGAAAAGTCTTTCAGAAGGCGGTGGGAACTAATTTTTCCTTGTGTTTAAAAATAAAAAGAGACTGCCTAGAAAGCCGTCTCTTTTTATTTTAAGGCGAGGCCTAAACTAAATCTCCAAGATTCCTTTTCCTTCTCTTATCAATACAGGCTCATCACC
>TARA_B110000211_G_scaffold107783_1_pt1 | contig 11956 bp, 10 predicted proteins | sample TARA_B110000211 | Tara Oceans TARA_B110000211 (sample SAMEA4397516) | marine metagenome | biome: Polar Biome; feature: [DCM] deep chlorophyll maximum layer (ENVO:01000326); material: water (ENVO:00002006), including particulate matter (ENVO:01000060) such as... | depth 30 m
CAGCTGAAAAAGCTAAAAACATGTAATGAAGGCTGGTGATTAACAACGGTTAATCACCTATTAGGAGGTCACATGGCAATACTTTCTGTAAATCTTAATGTGGTAAGTGCTGAAGAAAGCTTATTTTCTGGTAGCATTGAATCATTACAGATCACAGGTAGCGAAGGTGAATTAGGTATTATGCCTGGTCACGCACCTTTGCTGACCTCACTAAAACCTGGTATGGCAAGAATCGTTAAGAAAGGTGGTGATGAAGAAATCATTTATCTTTCTGGCGGTATGTTAGAAGTTCAACCTAATAACGTAACAGTACTTGCAGATATCGCAGTACGTGGCGGTGATTTAGATGAACAAGCCGCACTAGAAGCTAAAGAACGCGCAGAGAAGCACATGAATGAACACGGAAACGATGTTGATTATGCTGAAGCTGCAGCTGAATTAGCTCGCGCTGTTGCACAATTGCGTGTTATTCAAGCGTCAAGCAAAAACTAGCTAACAGTAAGTTTTAGTGATCAAAAAAAGCGACTTTTACTTCGGTAATTAGTCGCTTTTTTATGTCTGAATATTTTTACTTTTAAGCTGTTACTTGCGCTTTTTTAAGCATACTGAACAGCTCATCTTTTAAATGTAAACGAGCTACTTTTTGTTGCTCTAAATATTCATCACTGGTTGGCTCTACCCCAACTTCTATACGATGTACTTCCTGATTTATTTGATGATACTCTTTAAATAGGCGTGCGAAATGTGCGTTGTCCATTTTTAATTGGCGAATTTCTTGTTCAAACTCTGGAAACTCATGGTGCAAATCGTGTTTATCTAACATGTCTTTTCTCCTATTTAGCGCAATTAATGCAAGTGTCAATATATGGTAAGACCTTCAAGCGTTCAGGACTAATAGTCTGCTGACAAAGCCGACATAAGCCGTATTCATTATTATCAGAACGGGTAATAGCTTGATTGATTAAATTTAATTCTCGTTGTGCTTCAAGATGAATTTCACTGAGTACTTCGTTGTTTTCATTTTCACTGGTTTGTTCTGCGAAATCTTGTGAACGGCCTTTACTAAAGTCAGCTTCTATAGCGCTAATACGCTGTTCAAGTTCAACTTTCTTATCTAATAAATTCCTTATAATATCTTTATTCATCAGCTTTCTCCTTGGGCTTTATTTCATTCTATGCCTCTGATGAGTCGCTGTTTTGATCTAGCGCAATAATAACTTGAAGGTGTGTAATTTTGGGGTGATATTGTCAATGTCGTATTAATGAGCTGTGTTAACCTGATTTTACCAAAGCTCATTAATATTCATGATGAAAAGAGTATTAATAATATTTTATTAACAATGTGTTGATTTGAGTTCACTTTGTAAATACTATGTTGCAAAAATAAAGATCTCTCATAAAAAGTATCAAGGAAATAACGTGAATAAAACAAAAACACTCATTAGTACACTAACGTTAGCTGTTTGCGCAGCTTCTCTTAATGTTAATGCTGCTAATAAAGCCCCTGGCTCTGGTCCAAATCCATTTTCTGATTGTGGTATAGGTGCCGCATTATTTAAAGATACTAAATGGGCAGCTGTAAGCTCTAATGTTATTTGGGATATCGGTACTACTGCAGTTACTTCTGCGACAGCTAGTCCAGAAACATGTACAAGTGCCAATGTAGTTGCGGCTAAATTTATTATCGATAATTACGATAATATTGTAGAAGAAATTGCTGATGGTTCTGGTGATCACCTAACTTCAATGTACAGCGTATTAGGTTGTGGTAGCAGTGCACAAGTACAAATGACAGCAAGCATCCGTAACGGTATGGTAAAAGCTACAAGTGAAGTTAACTATCAAGAGCAAAGTTTAGTTGAAAAGTCTTCTGCACTATACAGCATGGTTAATAACTCTTCAGTTGTTGGAAATTGTGCAGCAATTTAATTAAATTGCTTTTAATAAATAGCTGCTAATTAGGCAGCTATTTTTATATCTGAATAAAACTTTATGCAATTAAGAAACTTATTATTAGTATTCGCGAGCTTTTTTTATATTTCCCATAGCCAAGCGCAAAAAATTAACACATTACCATTTCCCGAAGCGCTTATTACATCTACTTCAGCATCAAGTATTTGGCAAAAATTAATCAAGATTGACAATCAAGGACGTCATGTAAAGGGGGATTTTGCTATTCATTCTCAACGCTTTTATTTTAGTGAGCTGTCAAATCTTACCGCAAAAGGTGAATTATCAGCGACATTAGCTGCACTGATATCGCCAATACATAGTGAGAATCTTGACGAAAGCCCACAATGCCGTTTTCCTGCAAGATACCATTGGTTAAAAACACAGTTTGATTTATCTATGGTTGAACCTGTTATTTGTCAGAACTTTTTCGAGTGGTCTAAGTTATCGACTACGCAATCGTTAAGTCTTATTTTCGCAACAGGATATCTGGGCAACCCTGCCTCTTATTATGGTCATACTTTATTAAAGTTAAACTCAAACAAAAAAGGTCAGCTTAATTATTTGGAAACTAGTGTTAACTTTGGTGCTAACGTTCCTGAAAATGAAGATCCATTAAGTTATATGTTTAAAGGGATCTTTGGCGGTTATGATGCAAGCTTCACTCATTCAAAGTTTTACTTTCATACCCAAAACTATTTAGAAAATGAATTGCGAGATTTATGGGAATACGAGCTTAACTTAAGCTCTGATGATTATTATTTTTTGGTTGCTCATATCTGGGAGTTAATTGAGCAAAATTACACATATTACTTTTTTGATGAAAACTGTGTTTATAGAATGTATGAGCTATTTTCGTTAATTGAATCTATTGATTTACCAGAAATAAAAGCACCTTGGGTTATACCACAAGAAGTGGTTCGTGCTATTAATTCAGCAACCTATAAAAATGTATCTTTAGTGAAAAAAGTTAAATATATACCCTCAAGGCAAGCGAAATTTTACAACAAATACTGGCAACTTGAACCTAAAGAAAAAGCTGCCATTGCTGAAATAACTGCAGACAATGAGCAACTAAAATTATTATTATCGGAAAACTTAACGATACAAGCTAAGCTTAAAATATTAAGTACATTACTAGATTACTATCAATACCTTATTGCAGTTGAAAAAGATAATAAAGAAAAATACCAACAGGCGTATACACGGATACTATCTTTTAGGTATCAGTTACCGGTAGGAAAAGCTAAATTCACTGAGAAGTCGGCAATATCTCCACACTTAGCACGCCCTTCAAGTTATTCTCAGCTTAGTATTATCAATAATCGGCAGTATGGTAATGGCATCAGTGTTAAATTAAGGCCTGCTTATTATGACCAACTAGATGCAGAAAATGGCCATGTTAACAATGGTGCATTAAAGATGGCCGAGCTTGAATTAGAATATATTGCATCAAAACTAGCGATAAGAAGCTTATCAGTCTTTGAAGTCATTAGCGTTTCAAATCAGGCAAGTGGGCTTGCCAAGGATGGTTATGATTCATGGATGCTATATTTAGGTTTACAAAAACAGGATGATCAATGCACTCGTTGCGCGGATTTTACCTTTAAAGCAAATAAAGGCTTGGCAGTTCCCTTATCGACAGATACAACTTTAGGTGTCTACTTAGGTGGAGCGCTTGTAGAAAATTACTTAGACCGTGGTCGGGTTTATGTTTCCAGTCATTTAACGCTCAATCAATCTATCAATAACGATTGGAATCTTTTAATTGATCTTGAAGCTCGAAAATATCTGGAAAATAAACAATTAACTAAATTAAATTATCAGGCTGAAACTCGTTATAGATTTAAGCTAAATAATGAGTATTTAGATTTTCGATTCTCTGTCAGTAATCACGAAACTATGCTGAGCTTAGGGTATTATTGGTAGGGTTTTCTTTTAGGTACTTGATTAATTGATATATTCTAATTTTTTGTTTGAGATTATAACGTGATTAAAGTAACTCGTATTAACTAACAAAAAAACCGGTATTACTTTAATGCCGGTTTTTTTGTTAGAGCTAAGTTGACCAGTTTACTTGGTAAAAACAAACTCTTTTGGTGGCGTAGCGCCCATTAAGTGCTGCACAAAGTAATCCCAACGTTTACGCATCATGTAAGACTCTCTCGCAAAGCCATGGCCGCGATTAGGTAACATTAGCATATCGAAGTCTTTATTGGCTTTAATCAACGCTTCTGCGACCACTAAGGTGTTATATGGCGGTACATTCGTGTCAGTTGTGCCATGTGCGAGCAGCAACTTACCTTTTAGGTTTTCAACGATAAGCTGATTAGCTTGGCTGTCATAATTCGTTGTACCATCTTCGTTTTTAACTAATAACCCGTGATATTTTTCACCCCATTCATCAGCATAGTTTCTATTATCATGATTGCCGGCTTGAGATACGGCGACAGAATAAAAATCAGGATAAGTTAACAAAGCACGTGTTGAAGCAAAACCCCCACCAGAGTGTCCCCAAATGCCGACGCGTGTGCTGTCAATCCAACTATTCTTTGTTGCTAATTGTTTAATTGCTGCCACCTGATCAGGAATACCGCTATCGCCCATATTTTGATAATAAAACTCATGAAAGCTCTTTGAACGACCCGGTGTTCCTAGTGCATCAATTTCAATAACAATAAAACCAAGTTCAGCAATCGCTTGGTTGTCGCCGCGAGCAGTTCTAAAGTGGCGGCCTCTTATACTACCTACTTGTGGGCCTGGATATAAATAATTCACCACAGGGTAAGACTTGCTAGCGTCAAAATCGCTAGGTTTGTACATTAAGCCATAGATGTCATGCTGATTATTTCGGTCTTTAACGATAAATGGCGTAGGTGCTTGCCAGCCGGTAGCACTTAACTTGCTAATATCCATTTGCTCTACGACAAAACCAGATTTACTACTAGTGCTGCGAATAAAGCTAGTTTCAGGTTGGTCTGGTGTAGAAACTCTATCTAAAAAGTATTCAGCATTTTTGCTTAAGCTTATACGGTGATGTTTTTTCTCAGGCGTTAACAGTGTTAAGTTCGAACCATCCTTGTTAATGCTATAAAGGTAATGAAAATAAGGATCACCGCCCTCTTTGCCAGCACCGGTAAAAATAAGTTTGCCCGTATCTTGGTTAACATCGAGTAACTCTAAAACCGTCCAATCACCCTGAGTAATTTGGTTTTTAATTTTACCTGTTGTCGCATCAACTAGGTATAAATGGCCCCAATCAGAGCGTTGAGAAAACCAAATGATTTCATTACTTTTATCAAGATACTGCCAGCTAATATCACTAACACCTGATTCAAAAAAACTTTCTTCAGTTTCACTGAAAATGGTTCGTACCTTACCTGTTTTAGCATTAGCTATTTTTAGGGTAGCGGTTTTGTGATCACGTGTTGATGAAACAAAGGCAAAGTGGCTACTGTCAGCAGACCAATCAATATCTAACAACTGCCCATCTCGGCCCGCAACATGATCAGTTATCGTTGAGCGATGATCATCAGCAGGCATATCAAGCGGTATGACTTTAGCTTGTTCAACATCGATAACAACACGGTGAATTTTGAAAATGTTTTCATCGCCCGGCAATGGGTATTTCCAAACATCAATATTAGGGTGCCCTACTGCCGTTGATACTATGCCCATTTCACCGACATTACGGCCATCATGTTTAAAGGTGGTTAACTTTTTAGAATCAGGAGACCATTTTACTACCGGCTTTTTACCCCGTATCCAACCGGCATTATTGGTGGCATAACCAAAATTATCTTCGCCGTCAGTGGTTAACTGCTTTTTGCTATTATCACTGAGTTTACGTAGCCATAAGTTGTTGTCTTGAATATAAACGGCATGTAAACCATTAGGAGCGACTAATTCATTATCTTTAGCGGTGTTTTTAACTTGATCACATGAATAGCGCTCAATATCACACTGATATAAATCATCTTTTATTTTTATCGAAATAGTCTGGTTATTGATTAAGTCAAAAGATGTAAAAGGCAGCTTTTCAGCTTTAATGTCTTGTTTGGTGCTGGCAGATAGCGCCGTGGCGAGTTTTTGATGATCGAACGCCAAATCTTTCTCTTTTGTCACAGCATCAATAATAAAGAATGCTTCACCTTGTTTGGTATGGCTACGATAAGTTAATTGGCTGCTGTTAGTCCATACCGGATGATCTAGCGTGCCTGTAACCAATTTGTCTGTGTGCTTACTGAGTTGTTGCTCTGCTTGATAATATTTATCGATACTCAACGATTGAGCATTCACAGCAAACGCTATATTAGATAAGCAGGTAACAGCTAGTGCTGGGGTTATATATTTTATTATAGAGACCATGAATAACCTTGATTTATCAGTTATAAAATTAGGATTTTCAATATTCTATCATTTCTTTCCTTTGTGCTGCTGTAATTATCGACCAGTAGACAACGCATGGCGATAACTAACGGCAGCTTGATGTTAGTTTATTGCTGTATCGCACTAATGAACGTTCGCCGTGTTGTACGGCAGTTTTGTTTTTACAGTAGATTAACTGTTATTGATATTGTTGGTACCAAGAGCAAGACTTATGAGCAAAGCAGTAAACAAAAACAGCTGTAACTTACTTTTTAACTATTTTTTGTCGCGATTTAGACTAAAGTCTATCGTTTTTAGTGGTCAATGTAGACTTAGGTCTAATTTATAAATCTGCCCTGACTCTCTAGTGTTAACAGTATAATAAATATTCTGCTTGAAAATTAAACAAAATAATAAAAGAGATTGATATGACTAATCAGAGTGATCAACAAGCACAATTATCTTGGTTGCAATCAAGTAGTGGTGAGTGGTTGTATTTTCTTGATGAAAACCTTGCCAGTGAAGATTTGAGCTCAGTAGTTGAACAAGATTATATTTGGTTAGTTTCTCAAGAGACGTCTGCTCATAAAATAAGTGGTTATCGTATTGCTAATGAAACCATCGAAGCCTTTATCAAACAGCTAGCAGGTGTTGAGCAAGTTGTTGTGTTTGGTGTTCCTCATGAGCAAAAAGGTAATGCTATACATATTCATATTGAATTAAGTAGCAAAGCGATTGAGCTAGCAACACTATCAAATGCAATTAATGCCAAACTTGCCGGCTGTTTGGGTGAGTTTGCGCGCGCAGAAGTGATTAAATATGTTGAACAACTGCCAATGGCTAAAAATAAAACCATTACGAGAAAAATATTGAAATCACAAAATATAACCATGAATTACGCAGCATAAAATTATAAAAATAACGATAACGGTTGCTCGCTGCGATAATAAGTAAACACGTTATCAAAACTAATAAAACGATAAAAATGCCAACGAGTATAGTGGTTTTACTCTAAGGTTAATAATGCTTATCGAACCACAGAAATAAACTGCTGTATTCGATTGGGATCACACATGGGGAAAGTAAAATGTTTAATAAGAAAAAGCTTCTATTAGCAACAGGTTTATTAGCTATGGCTGGCGCAGCAAATGCTAGTTATGAAATTAAGTTATCAGATGAGGACACCATTACGTTTGGTGGTTATATTAAATTAGATACCCGATATGTTGACGGTAACATTAATAGTATTACTAATGATTACTGGGTTGGTGCTGGTAATGTTGGTGATATCTCACAATTTAGCTTTCGAGCGACTGAGTCTCGCTTTAATACTAAGTATGTTCATGGCGATATCACTGGTTTTATCGAGATGGACTTTCATGGCGGCGGCGGTAATGAGATAGTTTCTAACTCTTCAAATCCAAGATTACGCCACGCCTTTATTAAATATAAAAACATCCTTGTTGGTCAAACATGGTCAACCTTTGTCAATACCAGTGCTTTAGCTGAAGCTGCTGATTTCGGTGGACCACTCAATGCTGCGGCCTTTATTCGACAAGGCCAGATTCGTTATACCCAAGGTAATTTCCAAGTAGCGGTAGAAAATCCAGAATCAGATAAGGGGGATCCAAGCCAAGATTCTATGCCTGATATTATTGCCAAATATACCTTTAAAGGTGATTGGGGTAATGTTTCTATTGCTGGTTTAGCTCGACAGTTAAACACGCTTGGTGGCAACTCTGAGTCAGCATTTGGGTACGGTATTGCAGGTAAAATTAACACCTTTGGTAAAGATGATTTACGTTTTCAATATCACGGTGGTGAAACCGGTCGTTACGTTGGTGTTGTTGCTGCTCGTGATTTAGTTGGTGAAGAAGTTGAAGAGACTACTTCGTATATGGTCGCTTATCGCCATTTTTGGACAGAAGACATTCGCAGTACCGCCTTTTACGGTAATACCACAACAGATGTTTCTGACGCTGATCGGACTCATTGGGGGGTAAATGTTTTTAAAAATTATACTAAAGAACTTTCGTTTGGTCTTGAGGTAGGTAATTTTGAATCAGCAGATCAAGATGCAGACTCAGATTATGTACAGTTTTCAGCTAAATATGTTCTTTAGTGTTAAATTGAGTATTGTTACGGTCTAGCCGTTAATAATATAAATTGCTTGCGTTAGTTAACCTCCAACCGAGGTTGTTTTTGGGGAAGTTATTACTTCCCCTTTTTTATATTTAATATCAACTAAGGTTCTAATAAGGTGTGATCTTAGCGATAAAATAGCGTTAGCTAGCTACAAGTGCTGCAGCAAAACCAATAAATACACCGCCAGTTGTTTTACCTACCCAGCGTTGGCCAATGGCAGACAAGAAATAGTGACGAAACCTAAAAGCAACCGCAACATAAACAGAAGTAAAAACAAAAGCATTACACAAGCTTGTGCCAGCAAGCAGTAAGAATTGTGGTAAAATGGCCTGTTCAGGCTGTATAAACTGTGGAAACAACGCTGAGAAAAACACTAAAGCTTTCGGGTTACTAAGTCCTAATAAGAGGCTTTGTTTAAATAAAGCACGTTTAGCTGGCGTTTGACTACTTTTATCCGCAAATGCCCATTGACCTTTACTACGCCACATCGCGATACCAATATAAACTAAGTAGCCGGCGCCAGCGTATTTAATAAATGAAAATGCTAATTCAGATGCCATTAAAACCAAACCAAGGCCGGATGCTGAAATGAGCGCTAAAATCATTACAGCACTAACATGACCAAAAACCCCCGCTAAGGCTTTTTTACGACCAAAGTTTATACCATTACTCGCTGCTAGGATTACCGAAGGACCAATACTGATTGAAGCAAGCAGTGAAATACTGAAATAAAGATAATAATTGTGAAGTTCCATACTACTCCGATGGAGATTTTGCTGAGGTTTTTAAAGGCGGCTATGGTAACGAGCGAGCCTAAAAGTGCAAGTTTTAGATAGCGTTGAATAACATTTTTTTGATGTGCATACCGTGGCATCATAAAAAAAGCCGCTAGTAAGCGGCTTTTAGGATATTTACCCAAAGGGATTAGCTGATTATTTCTTCAACTTGGCAAAAGCATCAGCAAAAGCATTACCCATAGCCGCATTGTTTTCTATTTTAGGTTTTTGTGCTCTAGAGTGATTTTTATGTTGCTTATTTTTGCTGTCTTTAAACGTTGTTTTTGGCGCTTTTTCAGTTAGTTGACTATTAGCTTGTGGCGTAGCTTCATCTAAACGCATGGTTAAACTGATGCGCTTTCGCTGAGGATCTACTTCAGTGACCTTAACTTTAACCACTTCACCGGCTTTAACAATTTCATGTGGATCGCTAACAAACTTATTGGTTAGTGATGAAATATGCACTAAACCGTCTTGGTGAACCCCAACATCAACAAAAGCACCAAAATTAGCAACATTCGAGATAACACCTTCTAAAATCATACCGACTTTTAAGTCTGCGATAGTGTTGACACCTTCTTGAAACGTTGCTGTTTTAAATTCAGGGCGAGGATCGCGACCAGGTTTTTCTAACTCGCTAATAATATCTTTAATCGTGATGGCACCAAAGGCTTCATTAGTCAGTGTTTCGATATTAATGCTTTCAAGTGCGGGTTTATTACCAATAAGGTCAGTAATTGTATTGTTACTCTGTGTTAAAATCGCTTCTACAACGGGGTAGGTTTCTGGGTGAACACCAGAGCAATCAAGAGGATTGTTTCCTTCAGTTATACGCAAAAAACCAGCGGCTTGTTCAAAGGCTTTTGGTCCTAATCGAGCGACTTTTTTAAGTTCGTTACGGTTGTTAAAACGGCCGTTTTCATTACGAAAGTTAACCACGTTGTTTGCCATGGTTTTGTTTAATCCTGACACCCTTGCAAGCAAAGGCGCAGAAGCACTATTTAAATCAACGCCAACTTTGTTTACACAGTCTTCAATGACATTATCTAATGTTTGGCTAAGTTGGCTTTGACTTACATCATGCTGATATTGCCCTACACCAATGGCTTTAGGGTCAATTTTTACCAGTTCTGCGAGTGGATCTTGCAGGCGTCTGGCAATAGATACAGCACCGCGTATTGATACATCAAGATCTGGAAACTCATGTGCGGCCAGCTCAGATGCCGAATATACTGAAGCACCTGCCTCACTCACCATGACTTTTGTCGGCTTATTTTTTTCTAATTTAGTAATAACATCGGCGATTAATTTGTCACTTTCACGAGAACCTGTACCGTTACCTATCGCAACTAACTCTACTTTATGTTGCTGGCATAAGTTAACTAAGGTACGTACTGATTTATCCCAATGATTTTGTGGTGCATGTGGGAAAATTGTTGCGGTTTGTAATAACTTACCTGTGGCATCAACAATGGCAAGCTTGCAACCCGTTCGCATACCAGGGTCTAACCCTAAAGTTGTTTTCGGACCTGCCGGTGCAGCCATAAGTAAGTCGTTTAAATTGCGTGAAAATACTTTTATTGCTTCTACTTCTGCTTGTTCACGCAGGCTACCAAGTAATTCTGTTTCTAAACTTTGGCTTAGTTTTAATTTCCAGGTTGAGCTAACCACTTTAGTTAAAAACTCTGCCGCCGCTTGCCCTGTTAAGCGCAAATTGAAGTGCTCGGTAATTATTTGTTGGGCACTTGAAAATGCGCCCTCTTGCCCTGGGTCAACATCAATACGTAATGTAAGAAAGCCTTCATTACGGCCTCGTAACATCGCTAACATACGATGTGAGGGCACAGTTCTTAAAAGCTCTGAGTGCTCAAAATAATCTCTGTATTTTGCCGCTTCGCCAGCTTTACTCTTAACTACTTTGCTGCGAAGGTGAGCTTGTTTGAGTAAATGACGGCGTAATTTTTGGATTAAATTAGCGTCTTCAGCAAAGCGCTCGACTAAAATAAAATGAGCCCCTTCAAGTACAGACTTTTCATCTGAAAATCCGTGCTCTTTATTAATAAATGCTGTGGCTTCACGTTCCGGAGAAAGCTGCCAATTATTATATATATTATTAGCTAATGGCGCTAAGCCTGCAGCTATAGCAATTTGTCCTTTGGTTTTTCGTTTGGGTTTGTATGGTAAGTATAAATCTTCAAGGCGGGTTTTATTATCCGCATGATTAAGCTCATTTGCTAAGGCTGGCGTTAGTTTCCCTTGTTGTTCAATGTTCGCAATAATAACACTTCTGCGAGCGGCTAAATCTCTTAAGTAGGTTAAACGCTGAGCCAAGTGGCGTAAGTGGTTATCGTCAAGCCCTTGTGTCGCTTCTTTACGATAACGAGCGATAAAAGGCACTGTTGAGCCTTCGTCTAATAAGTTTATCGCGGTATTTACTTGACTCGTTTTTACATCAAGTTCTTTGGCTATTTGCTCAGCAATTGGCGTCATTTATCGGGGATCCTAGTGCAATAAGAAATGGGTATGCTTACCGTATTTTTAGTGCGCATAGTATATACCCAAAGTGTGTTGATATGCGATACGCAAGTATTTAACCTGAACTCTGGATAAGCAGCACTTGCTCAGTCCTCCCTTTTAAGCCAATATCTGCGTTAAAACGTCGATAAATAGCTCACTATTCATAAACGTTTTGCCTTGGAAATGGCATAAAATGAAGC
>TARA_B110000211_G_scaffold54451_2_pt1 | contig 11956 bp, 19 predicted proteins | sample TARA_B110000211 | Tara Oceans TARA_B110000211 (sample SAMEA4397516) | marine metagenome | biome: Polar Biome; feature: [DCM] deep chlorophyll maximum layer (ENVO:01000326); material: water (ENVO:00002006), including particulate matter (ENVO:01000060) such as... | depth 30 m
TGCCGACCATCGTCAGTTCACTGATAAAATTAAAAGCTTCAATTCGACCCAGTAATATATTTACCTGTTCTTTTTCAGCAATTGCATTTTTAGTATCAATAATCGCTTTTTGCTGTTCAGTAGATAGATCTGTAACTTTTGTGTCTTGGTTTGACATAACGAATTCCTAGTAAATTTTGTTGTAGTTTTGTTGGTCTTGGTCGAGTTGCTGAACAGCTGCTCGTAACCCTATTTGAATGGTATTAGCCATTTGGCTAAATAATGCGGTAAGGCGATAAGCCTTGTCGTTAGCTGGGTGTTTCTCAACCCAGTTCACTGCTTCTAAATTTGCTAAGGTCTTAAGCACGTTTGATTTGCTCTCGTTAGATTTTTCAGCAAGGTCTGCCATGGTTAAGCCATTAGCCTCTGCGCCCACTAGTGACATAACAATAATGCTCATGCGGTGTTGTGAACCACTAAAGTATTTATGACTCATGATAAAACCACCGTTTCAAGATAAAGAGCGAAGTAGAAAACAACGAAAATACAAAGTGCCCCTGCAGTATTAAAGGCTAATTTAAGTGCGTGCTGTGTAATTAAGCTTTTCAATGGTTGCTTAGGCATTATCGTTCCCTAATGCAAATTCATGTTGCGGTTGGTCTGCTGAAGAAACATTACGCTGATGAAAAGCGAGGTCTTCCATTAATTTTTTTATGCCGTCGACAGTTTCTTGACTACTTGCGTTATCCTGGCTGTTACGCATTAGTAAGCCCGAAACCTCAATCATAAAGGCTTGTAAATCAATTAAGTCTTTGTGTTGTGCTTTACGACCCGTAGGCGCAGGAACCAGTAAAAAACCTTGGCTATGTGCTAAGTACTGCGTAATAAAATTAATGCCACAGGCTTGTTCAAAGGCAATGACTTTATTTACTGGCATTTTTGCCGTGCCTAACCATTTATAAATTAAATCACCTGTTTCACTTAAGTGATCGCCAATGCGTTCAACACTCATGTTTTTCTTTTCAATACCGTGCTGCTTAGTCAGCTGCAACGCATGTGGCATGCTATGCGGAACTACCTTTTTCCAATATATTTTAGTCATTAGAAATAGCTCCTTGAATGTCTTTCCAAACAAGCAACTGGCTTGGAAATAACAGCTCATATAAATTTGAATTCAACTTTTTCTGTAACGGCGCAATAACATGAACACCATTTGGCAAACGCACATGAACCAATACCGGCTTGAACAACTCTTGCAGCAACTCTACAGGCGGGATCCAAGAACGCTTAACAGGCTGTACATCAGTGGTTACGAGTGGCGTGTAGCGATAAGTACAAAGCATGGTGGTATTCCCTTAACTAGCAAGGCGCTGTTGAAGATCTGCAATGCGTTCTTCGCGAGACGTGTCAAACACCTTAACGTTGTGATAACTCTCTACGTCAGGAAAAATATCTTTAATTTCTTTATCAAGTACCACAGCAATGGCATTAGCAACGCGGTAACTACGGTTTGCTCTCTTACAAACTTGATGAATATTGACAGGCGAACATTTTAATGCGGTGGCAATCATAGACATGGAATAGCCTTTATTGCTTAACTCAATTTTGATTGTTTCATAATCCATAGTAAACTCTCTTTGTTAGTACCTAGTTGCAGCTAGGTTTTAATAAAATAAAGGTTGGTTGTACTCAACTTTCAACATATTACAGGTGTTAATACGCATATGTCAACAGTTAGTGTCGCAAAATTCGACTTCGTGTCTGAGTTTAATGAAATATTAGAAAGAATAGTCATATACTCCCCAGAGATAGTTAAGGGTGATTCAGATATAGCAAGAGCTTTAAATGTTAGTAGAACAACCCCTTCAACCTGGCGTAAGCGTGAAAAATTGCCACTCGAAGCAATCGTTGATTACGCGAAAAAGAAAGAAATAAACATTCATTGGCTGTTAACAGGTGAAGGTGAGTCTAGCTTGTCGCACTTGTCGACACGCGATAAGGAGCAACGTCACGATATTGCTCTTTCGATGTATTTAGATGATGACGAGGCAGGCAACCGAGTTCAAGAACGAAATATACCTATAGCTGCAAAGATAAGGGAAGCTTCAACTTACATTAATGAAAACCTCATTATAGATAATGAGTATGACTATGAACTAGCTAAAACTATGCTTTTTAAACTAGCAATGCATAGTGAAGGTACTAAAGAAGATCTTGCTGAACTTAATGAACTTATTCATTATTTCAACAAACACAATGAATTTGCCATGATCCCCGGTTACAACATACAAGTAAGCGCTGGGCATGGTGCTATTAACGGTGAAGAAAAGCCCACACGTTATTTGGCTTTTAGGCGGAAATGGCTTAAATACCGAGGCTTTAACCCAAGAGATTTAGTGGTAGTGTTCGCCAAGGGCGATTCAATGGAACCCACCATAACGAACAACAACTCGTTATTGATCTTAACCAATATTGAAAGCACCCAAGACGGTGGTATTTATGTTATTAGGCAAGACGATATTTTATTGGTTAAAAGAGTTCAGCGTTTACTCGATGGGAACTTAAAGCTTATCAGTGATAATGCGGCATACGAACCAATGGTACTAACTAAAGACAGTTTTGAGTCATTAGATGTTGTTGGACAAGTCGTTTGGATAGCTAAAGATATTGGTTAAATAATTTTAAATGAGGAAATAAAATGACCCGTGTTAGCTGGATATTACTTATAGCTTTATTACTCAGCGTATCTTCTCAATTCATTATGTTTAATAGCAAAGCGTTACATAATATAACTGATGATAGGTTAACAACTTTAACTGGGGCTAGCTCCGAAGTAGAAAGGCTTTATGCTTGTTCACAAATAATAAGCGCCGATACTGTTCAACTAATAGTTTCGAGAAATGGGACTAACACTCCTAGGCTTATAGAAAGTTTGAATAAGCTTATTGCTGAAAAGGAAAACTTTGCTACCTCTTTTTTAAAAGCACTTCACAAAAGAGATGAAAATGAAGTTATTCAAGCGCGGCATACATTAGCTAAAAAATTTACATCATCTGAGATATCTACGTTGGTTGAGAACTATGGTTCCGTATTAACGGCTTACTGTGAAGATGTTTTGAAAGGTAGCCAACAATAAAACCTTAATAAATGGCACTGCCTTAGCGATCTAAAAATATAGGTTAATAATTTACAATAATCATAGGGACATGGTAAATGGATAAGAAAATACTACAAAGAACCCGTATAGACGGCACTGACTTTTATAAAGATCAGCACGGTCAATTATGGAAAAAAGTAGCCGGAATTTATAAAAAAACAGATGAAGAACCTTATGCTAAAGCTAGAGTAGCGCCTGTTAAAGTAAAGTCTGCAATAGAAAGTAAAATAACGACATGTAAAAAATGCTGTCAAGTTGTCACTCCTAATATTGCCAAATGCCCACATTGCGGCGTAAGTAATCCAGCAGACTCCTTAAAGATTCAACTGATTAGCACCGTGTTTGTGCTTGTTGTGCTTGCCTCTATATTCTTTGGCTTTAAATCTTGCTCTAATAATTATGCCGAAAAAGAAAAAACAAGAGAACCAACCCCAAGTTACGCTTTTGTTCACTGTATGGGGTTTGTTGAAAGCAGATTAAAATCCCCATCAAGTGCTGACTTCTCTTCTTACGGAAACTCTAACGTTACCCAACTCAAACAGACACGTCGCGGTGGTAAGAATGAAATTCAATATCTAGTTACTGGCTATGTTGATGCACAAAATAGCTTTGGCGCACAAATACGTAATAACTACTCGTGTAAAGTTACAGGGATAACAGGTGGTAAGTGGATATTAAACAAAATTTCAATGCTGTAATAAAAGGAATTACGCCATCCTTGGCTTCCTTGCTAGATGTATAAATTAAATGTAACAGATAATTGCTATTAAAAAAATAAGGAAATACCCGTGGAGTTATTAGAAGAACCTATTTTAATCCAAAACGAAGATGACGCAATTGATGTGTTAAAAAGCTATTACGACGGAGAAGTAGCCGACGATAAAGTTGTTGATTTTGAGTTTGATGGTTGGCCTAGTTTAGAGGTAAGGCTGACAGGCGATAACTACAAGGGAACTATTACACCAACGGTCATGGTTGGCTTTATAGAGCTACAGAAAGAGGTTTACCGTACATTCGCTTATGCTAAATATGGTACTTTTAATACAAATAAATTAACCCATAAAGAAAGGGATGAGTTAGAATTACGCGTATATGTTAAAGACGGAAGCTCAATTTTAAATGTTGATTTCCAAGCACTGTTAGAGTCGTTTATGACAAATTCATTAAGTAAACTTACAGGTAAGCAAGTGGTATTTACCGTTTTATCTATAGGGTTAATGTTTGCTGGAACCTCTGCTTACAAAAGCTTTCTTGATGATAGAAAAAACCAACGTTCGCATGAATTAGAGTTAAGGAAAGAAGACAATAACGCTAAAGAGAAAAAAGCATTAGTTGATGGAATGACCTTCATGTCAAAGGAAGAAAGTAAGCGTCTTGAGCTAATGAATAAAATTATTAACTCAACGGCTCATTCGTCCAATGTAAAAGCGCATGCAGAAAGTGCTCAAATTAGCTTGGTTAAATCATTTAAAAAAGCAGATACAATCGAAATAGCCGGTATAACTCTTGATACTGAAGAGGTAAAAGAGTTAATTAAAAATGCGAAGAAAGAATTCAACCAAGTTAGGCTTGATGGTACGTATCGCATTTTAACTGTTGATTCCTCCGTACCTGATATCTTTAAGGTGAAAATAATCAATACTATTAATGAGCGACGATTTACTGCACTAGTGCGTGATGAGACCTTACAAAGCGAATATAAAACAATTATTAAAAATGCTGAATGGTCTAAAAAACGTGTTGATTTAGCTATAACAGCTAAAGAGTTTAACGATGAGATCAAAGAGGCAGTAATCATTAAAGCTATAGAGTACGTTTCAAAATAAAGCCTATTCTATTCAAAATCAAACAAACGCCATCTCTCTAGCTAAATTTTACTAATACAGGTTATTACTACCCCCTTCAACTTGCTGACAAACTGTCAGCATGTTTCGTTTTGGGCGTTAGTGCTGTGTCAGAATTTACCTTAATCATTGTTGAAAATATTCCTCCCGCTGCTTTACAAGCCATACATCGTGTTATTGGCTTGGAAGGCGGTTATGTTCATGATGCTGCCGACAGAGGTGGTAAAACTAATTTTGGTATTTCAGACCTACGCGATGGCGTAGCTGACGGCCTAATTGATATTAACCTTGACGGCCTTGGTGATATCGCCCCCGAAAACCTTACCTACGAACAAGCCGTTAGTATTTATTACAAAGACTACTGGCTAGCCAACCAATGTAACGAACTTCCCACATATATCGCTGTCATGGTGTTTGACGTTGCCGTAAACCAAGGCGGCAAGTTTGCGCGTAAAACCTTACAAGGCGCAGCTGGTGTTAACACCGACGGTATTATCGGCGGTAAAACCTTAGCGGCAGTAAGCCAATGTACTGAATTACAGCTACTGCACGAATATACCCAATTACGAGTATGTCGTTATGCCAGCATTGTTAAGCGTGATATTACTCAACTGAAATTTCTCAACGGTTGGTTGAACCGCGCTTTTGATGTATTGAAAGAGTGCCAAATGATATGGCTATTTGGCGGGCATGCCTAATGAATGCCTTACATTACACCGCTTTCGTATTTTTTATGTTGTTTCTAATTACAGCCATTATTGGAAAGGTAATTGCCGAGTGCGAACTGTACGCCGCAGATAAAGAAACTCGCATTATTTTAGAAGCCTATAGTCGTCCATCAAACGCTTATTTGTTTATTGCTAGTTTGTTCTTTGTCATCACGATAATTATCGAAGTACTCGCACTAATTATTTACCTAGGCCAATTGGTGGGTGGGTTATGACCAAAGCAGATGAACGCTTTCAAGAAGGCCGTAACAAACGCCTTAGCGCCGAAGTAAATAAAAAAATGCATAACTGGCCGGTGAAATTTAGCTGCATTTATCTTCGCCCAGAGCAAAGAAGTCAATTCAAACGTGGTTGGGATTCTGTCAGCCAAATTGATATTGACGTCGCCATCAACCTTGCTGTAGCCACAGAACAAGTCTTATCAACAATGATTGAGGAAACCAATTCATGAGTATTACTGCCGCATTAGCCATAGCAAAAGCTACAGGGTTAAGTGATTGGATAACTGAAAAACTAAGCGATTCAGACTCTGGAGCAGCCAAGCTTGCTGGCCGAGTAATTGAGTACGCCGCTGACTCTACAGGTTACAACACCATCGATACAGCATTAGAAAAGCTAAAAGCTGATCCCGTTGCTATGCAAGCCTTTAAAGATAAAGTGCTGTCAAACGAGCACGAGCTTAAAAAGTTAGCCTTTGCTGACAAGCAAAACGCCCGTCAAATGTACCAGGTACATCACAATCAAGCTGATGTTATTGCTGACCGTATTATGAAGTACAACCCCTTATACATCGGCATGTGCTTAGTTATTCAGGCTTGCGCTTTGTATTTTTTACAAGGCAACGCATCACTTTTATCACTCATTACCTCTATTTTAACCATGGCTATCAAATCGCTTTTTGATGAACGCAAAGAAGTAAACGGTTTTTTCTTTGGTTCAAGCATGGGCAGTAAACAAAAAGACCAAAACAAGGACATGTTGTAATGAGCGACCCAATCGATCGTGCAAACGAAATTGCAGAACAAAACCGAATTCAAGCATTAAAGCAACAACGCAATAATCAAGAGCAGCCATGCATAGTTGACGGTGTGCGTGTTTGTTTAGACTGCGACTATCCCGTTTCGCTAAAGCGTATTAAAGCGGTAAATTCGGTGCGCTGTCTTGAATGCCAAACCTTTGCAGAAATTAAAACCAAACAAGGCCGAGGCTAAAACATGGAATTTATTAACGAATATTTCAAAGTTTTTCAGTTTGTAATGTGGGGGGTATTTGCCGTTATTGTTTTTGCTTTAACAGCGACATTTCCAAAGAAGAAGGAACATGCTGAGCTTAAAGAACGTGTGAAAAGTATTGAAGAAACATACAACACTAAAGATTCACATACTCAGTTATCAACCCAAGTAAACACGCTTGAAACTCAATTTAAAGAACTACCTGACAATAAGACAATTCACCGTTTAGAAAAAGAACTCGGTGAATTGAAAGGCAGTGTTGATGGCTTTAAAGACCAATTAAAGATATTTACTCAGCATGTCAGCATGCTTCTTGAAAATGAACTCAGAGGGAACGATAAATAATGGCACTTAAAAAAATACAAGATGAACATTACCGCCTTTCAATTTTACGGGCATTAGAAGCTTTGGGTTATAAAAGTAACGACAGCATGATCCAAGATGCCTGTGAATTATTTCACAACGTAATGAGCCGTGACCAAGTGCGCACAAATTTAGGCTGGCTAGATGAGCAAGGTTTAGTGTCTATCGAAAAAGTGGGCGACATCATGAACGCGACCCTACTTAGCCGTGGCCAAGACGTAGCCCAAGGCAAAAGCTTTGTTGATGGCGTTAAACGCCCAAGTGCATAGGTGATTCATGGCTAAAGTAAAACCTTATAACGCGGCTGAAAAACGCATGGTGGCGGCTTTTGCTCGCTTCATTGTTTACAGTGAAATTGAAAAACAATGCATAAAGCCGGCTTTTGAAAAAGAAAAGCCTGATGAAACCTTTGTTCCTGAAAGTTGGGTAAAAAAAGTATTTAAAAGCGACCCTGAAGCCAAACGCGCTTTAGCCGCCATACGTCGCGAAGTGCCTAAAATTCGTAAAGACTTTCTAAAACAAATGGGAGCTAAGCCATGAGCAATGTTAAAAAGCGTGGCAAGGCGTCTAAAATCGATTTGCTGCCCCCTAAATTAAAAACTGAACTCGATACCTTGCTGCGCGACAAAAGCCATACACAGGCGGATATACTTAACGCAATCAACGAGCTTATTGAACAAGCAGGCCTTGCTGAGCAAAAAATCAGTAAGTCAGGCTTAAGCCGTTACAGCGTTGAAATGGAAACCGTTGGCCAAGAAATACGCGCTATGCGTGAGTCAACCGAAATGTGGGTGGCGCAGTTTGGCTCTAAGCCAACGGGTGAAACCACTCAGCTATTACTTGAAATGCTAAAAACTCAGCATTTTAAGTTGTTGATGAATGCCAATGCTGATCCAGAAAATTTACTTGACGCCAAAACCATAAACACCTTAGCCCTAACGTTAAAGCGCCTAGAAGATGCGGCTATGTCAAACATGAAGCGTGAGAAAGAAGTACGTAAAGCGTTTGCTGAAGAACTCGCGAATGAAGTTGATGTTACCGCCAAACAAGCAGGCTTAACTACTGAAGGTGCAAACTTAATCAAGCAGCAAATATTAGGGCTTGCGTAATGAAGTTACCCCCTCAGCCAGCTATTGAACAAACTAAGCCAGAGCTTAAGTTATCTGAATATCAAAAGGCAATTAATGCCTGTGATAACGTTGAAAAGCGCTTTGGTTTACCTGTGTTTATCCCTTTTGATCCCGATGAAGTTTTACTTGGGTACCAAAAACGTTGGATGGCTGACGACTCCATATTAAAGATTGCGGAAAAATCGCGTCGTACTGGCTTAACCTGGGCAGAAGCCGCCGATGCTGTTTTAGAAGCAAGTAAAAGCAAAGTTGCTTTTGGTACCAACCATTTCTATGTTGGTTCAACCAAAGACATGGCGCGCGAGTTTATTGACGCGTGTGCCATGTGGGCTATGGCGTTTGACAAAGCTGCAGGTGATATTCAAGAAGAAATATTTGTAGATGAAGGTCAAGCAGGTAAAGAAATCCTTACCTTTACTATCAACTTTGCTAGTGGCTATAAAATACAAGCGCTTAGCTCTAATCCGTCAAACTTACGTGGTATGCAAGGTAACGTCACCATTGACGAAGCGGCCTTTCATGACCGTTTAGCGGAAGTACTCAAAGCCGCCAGTGCATTAACCATGTGGGGCGCTAAAGTTCGTTTAATTAGCACCCACAACGGCACCGACAATTTATTCAATACCCTTATTCAAGATAGCCGAGCAGGTAAAAAAGAATATTCCGTACATCGCATTACCCTTGATGATGCCTGTAATGAAGGCTTGTATAAACGCATATGCCAAACTCGCCGTAAAGCATGGACTCAAGAAGTTGAGGATATGTGGAAAGCGGCATTGTTAAATCAAACCGCTACCGAAGAAGATGCCCTAGAAGAATATTCATGTGTACCTAAACAAGGCGGCGGTGTTTATATCAAACGTGTGCTTGTTGACCAAGCCATGAAAAAAGACATTCCCATTATTCGGTTTACTGCGCCCAAAGACTTTTTGGAATGGTCAGCCCGGCATAAAGAAATTCAAATCAAAGAATGGCAAGACGAATTAAAGCCTCACCTAGCCAAACTTAATGCAGATCTAAACCATGCCTTTGGTGAAGATTTTGCCCGCAAAGGCGATTTGTCGGTATTTGTTCCGCTGCAGATAAATAAAGACCTAACCAAGCGTGTGCCGTTCTTGCTTGAAATGAGCAATTTAACCTACGACGCTCAACGCGAAATATTGTTTTATTTATGTGACCGACTACCTCGTTTACAAGGTTTAGCGTTTGATGCTACTGGCAACGGTGGTTACTTAGCCGAAGCTGCTGCACTGCGTTATGGCACCGACATGGTCGAACAAATAATGCTGAGCGATCGTTGGTACATGGAATGGATGCCCAAGCTTAAAGCAGAATTTGAAGACCAAAACTTAGAGATACCACGCCACCAAGACGTACAAGACGATATGGGGCAAATAAAAGTAATTAACGGTATTCCTAAAATTGACAAAGGTAGCACTAAAGGCACCGATGGCCGACAACGCCACGGCGATGTTGCTGTTGGTTTAGCCATGGCTGTTCGTGCCAGTTGGATGGACGGCGGCGTGATCGAATTTACCCCTTTGCCGGATAAAAACAGAGATGAAGACAATGACGATTTTTCTATTAATCAAAAAGGAGCCTGGTAACAATGAATAACTTTAAAGGGTTAGTTGATACCCAAGGCAACCCGTTAAGAAAAGATGATTTAACCACACCACAAACGGAAAGTGCTCAGTTAGCACATTTGCAAAACTATTATGCTGAACACCCCAGTAAAGGCTTAACACCGGCAAAATTGGGCGGTATTTTATTGCGCGCTGAGCAAGGCGATATTATTGCCCAATGCGAATTAGCCGAAGACATGGAAGAAAAAGACACGCATTTGTTTTCTGAATTGCAAAAGCGTCGCTTGTGCATGAAGTCTGTGCCGTGGAAGTTAGTGCCGCCACGTAATGCCAGTACTGCAGAAGCTCGTGATACTGAAATGCTACAAGAACTGCTCGAAGACATGACCTTTTTGCCGGACACATTTTTTGACATGAGCGATGCCATTTTAAAAGGTTTTTCGCACAGCGAGATCACTTGGCAACAAGAGGAAAAACTTTGGCTACCAAACGCTATAGATTTTAAAGATCCAACATGGTTTATGGTCAATCCTGATAATCGCAACGAATTGCGCTTGCGTGATAATAGTACCAATGGTGAAGCATTAAACCCATTTGGTTGGATACAGCATGTACATAAGACTAAATCAGGTTATATCTCACGAAATGGTTTAGCGCGTGTTTTAGCATGGCCGTATATATTCAAAAACTTCTCTGTGCGTGACTTAGCCGAATTTAATGAAATTTATGGTTTGCCATTGCGGGTTGGTAGATACCCTAGCGGTGCAACACCCACAGAAAAAAGAACATTATTGCAAGCCGTGATGAGCATTGGCCACAACGCCGGTGGTATCATTCCGCAAGGTATGCAAATTGACTTTGAAGAAGCGGCTAAAGGCAGCGAAAAACCATTTGCCTACATGATGGAATTCATGGATAAAGCCATGAGTAAAGCTATTTTAGGGGGCACACTGACCAGTCAAGCCGACGGTAAGAGCTCCACTAATGCGCTTGGCAATGTACATGACGAAGTGCGCGGTGAATTGCGTGATAGTGACCTTATTCAAATTGCCGGCACAACCACACGTGATCTAGTGTTGCCTATGTACATGCTCAACGGCAAAAGCTTTTCTAAGCGGTCACGTTCACCACGGTTAGAGTTTGACACTACTGAAGCTGAAGATATGAAAATGTTCAGCGAGTCTTTGCCAGGCTTAGTGGGTTTAGGCTTTCAAATTCCTTTGCGCTGGGCGCAGGAAAAAGTACAAATACCTGAGCCTAAAAACGGTGAGGCCGTGCTTAGTGCTACCACTAGCCAACCCACTGTGCCAGATGAAAAAGTAAATCAAGCAGATGAAACTACGCCTAAAGAAAAGCCCGAAGAAAAACCCGAAGAAAAACTAAAACCTAAGCAAACCAAACCACAAGCCAAATTAAAAAATATGGCCATCACGAAACTTGTAGCCTTAAAAGCTAAAGCTGATGCGCTGCCGGAAAAAGATGCGGCCGACTTATTTGCTCAACAATTAGCTGAGGGCTTTAGCCCAGTACTACAAGGTTTTAACGATGACATTGAAACGTTGATCAACAACGCGACTTCACTTGAAGAGCTTCAATCCCTACTGAACGACATGAACTTGTCAGTTGATGAAGCAAGTGAAGTGATGCAGCTGGCACTGGTGGCGGCAGAGCTGAGCGGCATGGCTGACGTTGAGGATGGTGAGTAATGTTAAAAAAATTCCTTAAGCGCTATCGCCGATGGTGTCAGCACATTACCGCCAAGCGAATAAAAAATGCCTGAAGCCCGTTATGGTTCGCTGCCGTTTCAAGAGTCGATTGATTTTTTCAGAAGCAAACTAAACATACCTACCGAGCGTTGGAATGATGTTTGGCGAAATGGTCACAACAACGGCTTTATGATAGCCGGAGCCATGAAAGATGATTTGCTTAATGATTTT
>TARA_B110000211_G_scaffold199475_1_pt1 | contig 11949 bp, 17 predicted proteins | sample TARA_B110000211 | Tara Oceans TARA_B110000211 (sample SAMEA4397516) | marine metagenome | biome: Polar Biome; feature: [DCM] deep chlorophyll maximum layer (ENVO:01000326); material: water (ENVO:00002006), including particulate matter (ENVO:01000060) such as... | depth 30 m
GTGAATTAATGTTTGCTTGTAGTACTCATTAGATTTTCCATAACTGTGCGTTGTAAACAATAATAGAAATATAAAAATACCTATTTTAATTAATCTAATCATTTTTTATTACACTCTTTGCATAAATAATTATTTATCTTTGACCCATCATAATTAAAATAATCATGAGCTATGTTTGGGTAATTCTTTGGAGCATGCTTTAAGCAAAGATGGGGAAACTCATCCCATTTATTATCCTTTGCTAATTTTCTATACATAGCATCTGTTTTTTTATAATCATAAAAATCTAGCTCATCAGCAAAAATTTTCCCGATTGAAGGTTTTTCTTTAATAGCCATGTATATTTATATAAGTATTTCTGTTTTATTCTCTAGTGAAATAGAAAAGTATTTATTTCACTGCGTAAATTAAGAGTTGTTTTAATCTGAATATTTGAAAATAATGTTATTATATAAATATGACTAAAATTAGAAAGCCACTTACAGTTGAGCATGTTCTTTCATCGGTTATTAAAGATCTTGATGAAAATAATGTAAAAGAATTAACTGGTAAATCGTTGTCTCATTTTAGAAAGTGCAGTGATCCAGAAGATAAAGATCATAACCTTCATTTTAATGATGCCATCAAATTAGATTTAATTTTACAAAAATCACAAAAAGGAACTCCCTTTTTAGATAATTTTGAAATTATGTTGAATGATCAAATGAAAAATATTGAAGAAAGCAAAAATATTTCAAATACATTAATAAATATAGGTGGAAGAATAGGTAATTTGATGGATATAACAAGTGAGTCTTTAAATCCTAATAGTCAAGATGGTAAAAATATAAGCAATAAAGAAAAAGATGAAATTCATAAAGCAATTAAAGAAGTTGAAGAAAAAATGGCTCTTCTAAAAATAACAATAAAATAAGCTATTTTAAAATTAAATTAAAATGTCGGTCAATTCACCTAGAGTATATGTCTTTTCATCTGTTGGTACAAAAAATGTAATCTGATTGTCACTCTCGTAATGATCTAGCATGATGCTATCAAATTTACCGAATGTTTCTTTTTGTTCTTCATCATTTAAATCAATCTTTGGATAATATTTTTTGATTTGATCATTTACATATACCTCATACCAAATTCCATCCTCTGTTTCTTTACAATATCCCCTGTCCCAAACATCTGGATTTAAATTATCTAATTGATCCGAAATAAAATCTGGATTTATCTCTTCATTGAATACATCTTGTTTTTTCATCTATTAAAAGAGTAGAATAAAAATTATGAAAAATCAAAAGTTTTCAAATATTTATGATTTATTAGACACAAAACCAAAGAATATAAGTCAACTATTAGGTGAATTTGGAGAGTATGTTTACAGGTCATATTGCAAACAACAACAATTATTGTGTAAAATTACAAAATATTTAAGAGCCGATGTAATTATATTTCATAATTCTAGGGAATATTTTGTAGATGTTAAAACCACAATATCAAATGAAGGAACTTATAAAGGTCAAAGACCTCAAAAAAAATATAATTATGCCTATGAGCAAGTTTTTATAAACAAAGATTTTATGAAAATTTATCCTGATGATAATTCCTTATTAAAAGAATTTACAAATAGTAATAATGAAATTTTAATAGATAATACTAATGAGCAATATCAAAAATATTTAAGAGCCCCAACTGAAACTAAACACATTACCAATTCTGAAATAAATAGAGATGAGATAAGAAATAAAATTGAAAAGTTATTTCTATATAAAAATTTAAAATGTAGAATTTTAGAAAGAGGACAAGTTAGCGATGATGGATGGGGCAAACATACGCCAGACAATGTTCCTGGGAAAAAAAATTTATATCAAAAATATGATTATAACATCTTAATAAATTACAAAGATATTGAATTTGATAAAGAAGAGATAAAAGAAATTTATTTATTCAAAACAAGCTTGATTGGAAGTCAAATAAAATTAATCGAGCCAATATTAGATATCCAAAAAAAGAAAAAAATCGAAGGTTTAATTGACTATGATGATTTTAAAAAAGATAATTCTAAGTATTATTTTACTAATTTAGATAGTTTTTATAGTTTTGTAGATAAGTTAAGTTAATAAATCGGATATTTTATTATTCTTCAATATATTCCATTACTTCATCAATAAAGATTGGCAATTCTTTTTTTGTCCCAATTATCATATAACCATCATCAAACATACATGCTAATGAGATTAAACTACCATCACTAGCGTCTTCATTCGTTAGATCATAATCTTTAGTTGAAGAATTTTTCACTATCGCTTCATTTTGAAAATCTTTTATATCAAATATTAATTTTTTATTATCTCCTTTAATTTGTAAATTGTGAGAAGAATTGCTGTAGTAATAATAATATATTAAAGTAATTTTTTCTTCGGAAGGTTTATTAACTAAATTTCCTAAATTGTTAATTGAAATAGACAACCCCTTGTCACTTTCATCATAACTTTCTGTTGTAAAGTATTTTTCAATTAAATTATTTTTATTATGGGCATCAATGTTTGCTAAAACCACGTGGGCAGTAGAATTACTTTCTCCATCTTCAATTATCTCATTTACAATATTCTACAATTTATCTTTCGAAGTAATATCTGACTTTTGAAATTCCATGTCTAAATAGGTCAATTCTCTTGAATGTAAACTGATATCACTCATTATTTTTATATCCTTTTTAATTCCATATTGCTCAATCTTAAAATTAATTGATAGTGTTTTTCATTAATTCTGCCATCTAAAAATCCTCTATATGGAGTTCCATTAGTTTGAAAGATTAAAGGATCTTTACCACTTCCTCCCCCCAATAACATTAAACTCTTTTTATCTTCTAATGTTTTTGCCATATCAAACAAAAATTCATATGTTAAACCATCAACATGTCTTAATTGAATACTTTTTGTTATTACAAATTTCTTTAATATTTCTGCTCTTTTAAAAAACTTTCCAGTCGATTTTAATGGTGGAGTATCATCTCGAACATTAGGTATAATTTCTTTTGGATCTTGTCTTTTTACTTCTTCACCTTTTTGATTATACAATATTTCTTTTATTTTTGGAGGTGAGTATAAAATTTCGTTTTTTGAGGTAAATAAAATTCGATCAATATCTCCTATATATTTTCCAGCAGTTTCAATATCAATATCAACATCACTAGAGAGAATATTTTCAGCTAATTTATTTTTATGTTTTTCAATTAAATAATTGTCTGAAGTTTTTTCAGAATTAATTAATATTCTCTTATTTTTTATAGGTTTGTTCTTAAAAGAAAATGTTGGATCTTTCTCCTGAATTAAAGATACAAAACGAACATTTGCATCTCTTTTTTTTTCATTAGCAATATGTATTTCTTTTAAAGCAATCATAATTACATCATCTCAAAATCTAAATCATTGTCTTCAAATTCCTCTACTTCCTCAGGTAAATCATCGGTATTTTCACCGACCCAATGAGCTTTGCTAGATCTTCCAATTAACACAAAATAGTCTTTTTCAGACTTTAAAATAATCCCATCTTCAAGTTTAAAATCTTCGTAATAGTTAAAATTAAATTGATATAAATTGCCTTTATCTAAATTAGATTTTAGATTTTCATCAAATTGTTTTGGTTCTAAATAATATACTGAATTCACTTTTAAATTTAAGGCATCTTCAATATCAATTTCTTTAATCTTTACCTCTTTTCCAAGGGTAGAATCTTCTTTTTTTACTTTTTTACCATCCTCATTTACTGCTTCTAATTCTTTTTTATTTAAAAAGTTTCCTTTAAAATCAACATAACAACTGCTCATATCACTATTTAAGAATACATACCCTGTATCCTCTTCTAGGTTGCCTTTTGAACACTCTTTATTTTTATCATCAAGATAAATTCTTTTCTTAAATCCATATAATTTTTTTCTATCCACTTTTGAAATAGAAAATGTTGATATTTTACTATTTAGATTTAAAAGTATTTCACGAGCCATGTTGTTCCCAACCTTTTTTCACATTTTCATCTAATAGAAGTTTAAATAATTTAAGACCTTCTTTTTCATCTTCGAAAGGATATATTTTTTTCTTAATTGGATCTTTTCTTCCATCTGAAAAATCTAAATAATAACAAAGATATGATGGGTAATCTCCAGTTTTTTCTTTATTTGATTTCCAAAAAATAAATTTTTTAATGGCTTTACCCTTTTTGCTGTCTTTAACATATGTTGCTTTTTTAATAATTTTACTTATAGGTAAATCTTTTAAACTTAAATCTTTAAACTCCTCTTTAGGAATGCCACTTATTCTTGTAATTTGATTTAAACCACAGTCATTTTCATTGGCCTTTTTATCTTTTCTGATCTCAATAACGCGGCTATTTAAAATTGAAACAGATCTTGATTTGCCAGTTGCATTAAGAGTTTTATTGTCAAATTTAAATTTTAAATGCCTTATCGATTCATCATTGGATTTATCACCTTGCATCTCTAATAATTTGACTTCAACAACAATTTCGGGTTTTACAAACATATAAGCTGAACCGTTTGAAGCAATTTTTTGAAAGTTTGAATTCACTTTTGATTTATTTAATATCTTAAATAAATCTTTTCTAATTGTCTCAGATGCAAAAGATCCACAAGATCCAACATGCACAATTTCCTCTTTGTTTAAAAAAACACCGAGTGAAACTGAACGAACTTGATTGGGCTTAGTGCCAATTGTAAAACCAGTTATTAATAAATCTGTAGTCTCTTCTAATTTAATTTTATAAATTTTACTCTCATTTCTAACAATAAGACCTTCAAAATCATTTTTTTCTATTTTTTGACTAAAAAATTTAAAAATTTCTTTGTGAGAAATTTTATGATGCTCTATTACATGGGATAATTTTTTAGATGATGTTCCTAAACTTTTTTTTAAGAAATCATATTTATCAACAAAATTTAAGAAAGTTTTATCTGAGTAAACTATATCAAATACACCATACCTGATATTCTTTAACTTTGTTTTATCTCCTAATCCAGAAATGGTATCCCCATATCGTTCCCTCTCACTTTTAAGATAGTACAATTCACCAGCTAAGATTAAGTTTTTAGATAATTTAAAATTTTTATCTAAATCTTTTAAAATATCTTTAATTTTAGAAGTGATTTCATTTTCATTAGCATTAATTATTTTAGAATTTTTACCCTCTTTTACATAAAACCATAATTGACCATCAAATTTCTTTGATACATGCCATTCACCCTTTTCGATTATATCAATTTCATCTTTTGAAATTGATATATATTTTCTTGTTACAGAGTTTTTGTATTTTTTTATTGTGCTAGGGCTATACATATGTTTTATAAAGATAGATTAAATCATGAGAATGAACCTTTCAAGACTTAAAGATCATGAAGAATGCACTTTTTACAATGCTCTCTGGAATTTTATTTTAGAGTCTACGAAAAAAGATAATTGGGAAGAAAAAATTATTAGATTCAATGAAACAATAAAATGATTAAAGATAGTTTAATTTTTTCTTGTGATTGGGATAATTATCAAAAGAATGTTTTAATTGACAAAGAAGACCGAACGGTTGGTGCTTGGACTATTGCTCCAGAAAATATGCAAAAACTCAAATATGCATACGCCTATCTTACTAATTCGGATAAAACAGTTGTTAAAAAATTTTATATTGAAAAATTTGAAACTGCAAAAACAGAAAAAGGATACAAACAAGATTGGAAGTTTTGCTTTATATTTTCTAAATCAGAGGATGTTTTTTTTGAATACAATAAGAATCCTGTACAAGCACCGCGATATGAAAGTAGTGAAGAATTAGATGCTCTACCTAAACTAAATTATGAAAATAAAAAAATTAGATTAAAAAAATCTGAAGAAACACCAAAAGTATCCTATTACTCATCAGAAGCTCAACTTGATAGAATTAGTAAAAGACCAAGAAAAATATCTAGTAGACAGAAAAATATTAAAGAAACTACAGTGGATAAACTGTTAAAAGTAAAAAGAGAAAAGTTTGCTGACTTAAAATATAAAGTATCACCTCCAAGTGACGTAGATGATCTAATTAGAAAAGTAGAACATGGTGAAAATCCTGAAGTTGTCCTAAAAACTTATTTTGATAACAAAGAAATAAAATAAACTAAACAGATTAAACTTAAAAATGTTTAATTATTTTTAAATTAAATTCTCCAAAAAATTGTTATGTTCTTTAAGTTTTTTAACTATTTTAATAGTATTACCATATATCTCTAGGTTAGAATTTTTTAATTTTATTAAAAAATTTTTAACAACTTGAACATCTTTTTCTGTAGTATCTATTAATATTTTTTCGATATCTCTTTTAAACCAATCTAGATCATTATAATTTGCTTCTTCTATAATTTTTAATGAGGAATTTAATAAATTTTCAATAGTTTGGCTATTTTTACTATTGTCTATAAACTTATTTATAGCACTTATCTTTAGGTCGCTCGGTATTGATCCTATATCAGGTACATAAAACTTATATATATCTTTATCTTTTTTATTTAATAATAATTTTAAATCTTCAAATCTTTTCTCTAAAATTTTTTCTAAATCTATATCATATATTTTAGATTTTAATTTACTAGGTGAAGATTTTAAAAAACGAATGTTATATTTTTTAAAATAATCACCTAATTTCATTATACTAAATTTATAAAATTTAGTTTTTAGCTAATTTTAATAAGGACTCTGCATTATATTTATCTATTAAGTGGAATGATGCAATTGACACATCAATTTTGGCGCCTTTTAATTTTCCTGCTTTTGCATATACCGATGGTTCAAAATACATAGTTCCATTAGGTGGTATAGGTCTATAATCCTCACTATCCATTATATTTGAACCTGATCTATCATTCAATTGAATTTTAATGAGAACTTTTTGAATATATTCATCAGAAATATTTTTAACAGCTAATTTAACAGCAACAGAATGATCATCGCTTGCGTTTTCTGGTGGGTCATATCTGATAATACTGACACCAAAAACTCTTAGTTTTCCAAATTCAATTTGATTATTGCTTTGAATGGTTGATTTATGATCTACGGGGATATCAAAATCATCTATTTTTTTAAATTCTTTTTTATAGGTAGATAAATCAACAATAGCTTTAGCTTTACTAATATCTGATATTAAATAACCTTGAGCGTAATTAGATAGGTTAATTGAAAATGTTTCATCTTTTTCAGCATATGAACTCTCTTCTCTATCATATTCACATGCAACCGTATTATTGTTACCATCAATTATAGTTAGTGAAGACATTGACATATCAACAATATCTTCATTTTTATTTTCTACACTAACTTCTACTTCAAAACTTGTTTCATCATCATTGTTTGGTTTGCTATAAGTGGCTTTTGTTAATTTCATATTTACTCCTTAATTTTTTGTTTTTAAATTAAAGCATAAAAAATGTATGATTAAAAGTGAAATTTTTGTTTTTAAATTTCACTGAAAGATCAATGAACATAATAAAAAAAATTACCCTGTGTTACGATTTTGATGGAACTTTATGTTTAGGATATACATAAAAAAGTAGTTGAAGAACAGCTGGAATATATTTTTGGATATGATGATAGCAAAACTCAAGAAATAATTGATGAAATTCAGTACAAGGCAATATCTTTTGTTGGAAAAAAATTAATTGAACTTGGTTTTGATGTAGAGCAAGATTTTGAGAGCTCTTTAAATTAACTTTAAACTAAAACTTTATTTTATTGATTTTTTTTTGTTTTAATAACAGAATTATAATCTCTCAAAAAAATACAATTTAACAAACTTTTATTTTTATTATTTATATTTTCTTTATATCTATCCATAAATTCTTTATGCCAGGTAGGTAATATTAGTTTTTCATTGTCTTCATCTTTTTCATAAGTTTGTACATCATCTAAAAAGTATTTTAAACTCCACATATATTGATGCTCAACACTTTTAGGTGCAGATATATTTTCGTTATTATTTAAAGATCTAAAAAATTTAAAATCTTTAAGTAATTTTTCTATACCAGCTTCACAAAATGTAGATGGAACTTCTTTGCTTCGATGTAAGCCACATGAAAGAACTTCATTTTCATTAGAAGCTCCTTTCCCGGAAAACAAATTAAAATAAGTTTTAGATATAGCTGAATGAAACTTTTTTTCTGAGTAATAACCATTTGATGATAAATTTTTAAGATCTTTCGAGTAATGCTTGATTAAAATCTCAAACAAAAATTTTGCTACATCTTTTGTAAGCTGAAAGTAATATGGTATTCTGACTATCCTTACTTCAGTTTTTTTTTTATTTTTAGTTAGATTTTCCACTAAATTTCGTTTTCTTTCATCAGCAACAATTTTAAAAGGATTGCTATAATGTGGAGGGCCATCAAATTCAAATATTAAACCTAGATCTTCAATAAAATAATCAGCTTCTATTTTGTTTTTAACATCAAATCCTATTTGGTTTAAAATAACTTTAACTTTAATCTTATTCTTGAATTCTGGAAAAAAAACTTCAAGTATATCTTTAAAAGGATCCATATCTTTTCTTGTAGCAGTAAGACCTGTTAAAGAAGATTTTCTTGATTGTTTAAAAATATTTTTAAAATTTGATGGGCTATCAAATGTAGAATAGATATTATCAACAGTCTTTTTTCTTAACATCAAACATCGTCTCCCATTCTTACCTCATAATTTTTAAAATTCACATTAGTTGAAACAATATGTAAATAAATTTTTTCATTTTTAGATGACTAATTGTGTAGATAATATTTATTCCACCTAAGTTTGCAACTCCTTTTGTAAATTATGATCTAAATCCCACATTTTCCTTCGTTATTAATTTTCTTTTAGATTAACATAAATTAAACTATTTTAAATTGATGAAAAAAATTGCCCTTTGTTATGATTTTGATGGAACTTTATGCTCGGGCTATATGCAAAATCAACAACTTATACCAAATTGTAAAATTGATGTTGGAAAATTTTGGAAAGAAGTAACTAATAATTCAAAAAGAAAAAAAATTGATCCAACACTATCGTATTTATTATTGTTAGAAAACAAAATGCATGAAGCCAAAATAGAAATTTCTAAAAAAAATTTTAATCAATATGGAAAAAAACTTAAATTATTTAATGGTGTAGATGATTGGTTTAAAAGAATTAATAAATTTGGAAAAAAACATAATGTTAAAATAGAACATTACATAATTTCTTCAGGACTAACCGATATGATCGAAGGATGTAAGTTTATCAAACAAATTAATAAAGTTTATGCCTGTGAATATATATATAAGGATGGAAGAGGAATATGGCCAAAGTTATCGGTTAATTACTCAAATAAAGTTCAATATTTATATAGAATTCACAAAGGTGCATTTGATGTTAGTGATCAAGAGGGTGTAAATAAAAAAAAATATTTTGGTGATAATGTACATGTTCCTTTTGAAAATATGATTTTTTTTGGTGATGGGGAAACAGATGTCCCCACATTTAATGTGTTAAATCAAAATAATGGTAAATCTATTTGTATATATGAAGAAGGTAATAAAAAATCACTCAATATAGCAAAAAAACTATTTTCAGATGGCCGTGTTCATCATGTGGTTAAAAATGATTATAGAGATAAATCAAAAATTGACAGGCTAATAAAAAATATAATTAAATCAATATCACTATAATTATTTAAATGTTTATTTATGATTGATATAAAAAAGAAAACAATTGAAATAGGTCTAAAGAATGCAATTATTATTCGAACTAATATAGATCCATTTAAAATCAATGACCCAAGTATGGAGCAAGTACGTGGGGTCTGGAGATGTGATAAAAAAAGAGCTGAACAAATTGATTATTTTATAGGAGCAGTCAGATTAATGCCTGGAAAAGCAAAAATTTTAGGTGTTTGGGAGATTAAATCAAAACCCATTATTATTAGTAAAGACTTTACCCCACCTAAAGGCTGGAGAAGAGAAATAAATTGGACTAGGGCCAAAGGAAAAATAATTTTTGAATTTGGAAAAAAAATTAGAGAAGATTTAGATGGTTTGGTTATAAGTTGGAAATACCAAACACCTATTCTTTATACTAACAAAAATGGAAATCTAATAGTAGATCAGACAATAGAAACGGATGAAAATTATACAAATGAAGAAGACAGAAAAAGTTATGTTATCTCAAAAGAACTTAGAAAAACAACTGGGAAAGGTTGGGAACAATACTTTTTAGGACAAATTGTAAATAAATTTAAAAATCAACTAGAGCCCATATGTCAATATTTTAGAAAAGTAGGCGACCAAAGAATTCTAATTGATTTATATTACCACCAAATCAATTTAGCTATCGAGATAGATGAACCTTATCACTCCAATCAAAGTAAAGAAGATGATAATAGGCAAAAAAAAATTATTCAAAGCCTTGGTTGCAATGTTTACAGAATAAAAGTTAAAGATGGGAATTTAAATAAACAGCTTGATAATTTATTTACTTATATAAATGAGTTGATTCAGTCAAAAAACCCTAAGATGATTTGGCGTTGTTAAAAAAATTTATATAAAATATCTTTGTAGGACTATTAAATTTAACTATTTAATTTATTATATACTTATTACTTTATCATTCACATTCACTACCTTTTAAGACTTGAAAGTCAAATAATTTAGGTGTTGGTGAATTACAATTTAAATTAAATTTTTTTTTATTATATGTTATAGCGTACAATGCATACATGCCATCCATATTAGCAATATGAACTGTTAATTTTTTAGGTTCAAAACTTTTTGCTTCAATGGGTTCATCTTCATTTGTCCATTCACCTTTTTCTCCTTGCAAACCATAAAAGAAATATTTTTTAGATAGGTCAATAGCATTTGAGTGATCATGTTTCTGTGGTATATCAATATTTATATCTGCTTTTACAAGTTTGTCTTCAGCAAGCGGAATATTGAATATCTCGTTTTTATCTTGATCAATAACTCTTAAAAACTGTGTACTAGAGTCTGCATCCTCAACTTGAGCACCGTATACATGATCTATATCATCAATATCAAACCATTCATTCAAATCACCTGGTTCACCAGTAGTAGTGACTCTTTTTCTTAACGCTACTGAGTCATCTTTATACTTTTCATATAATTCTTTTGTAATTGTTCCTAACACAATCTCGTTTCCATAAGGTCCGGCTTTAATTATAAATTTACTCATCAATTTTTATTATTAAAATTTATAAAATCATCTAATTCTACAATTATTGAACTTTTAATTTTAATGGTAATTAAATTTTAAGTTTATAACTAATGCTTTATCTATTTTAGATCAATACCGAAATCTTTATATAGATCCTTAATTGTTTTTAGCATTTCAATTTTAGTCTTCTCATCGATTCCGTACTCTTTTGTAAAAAATAATTCTTGCCATCTTATAGCGGGTGGGGCATCACCGTTTAACTTATTTGATAAATTAAATTTTTCAATTACTTTCAAGCAAATATTGTCTTCATCATCAAAACTTACTTGATCAGGGTTTTTATCCAATGCTGCAACAATCTGATCAGCATAACTATCAACTTTTTTATCAATATCCATAAGTCTATTATAAATAGCTTTTAAAAATTTTTATATAAAAAAAATATTTATTTAATCAATATATTTTAATAAAACTTATATTTTTTTGAGAGCTCTTCTATTTTATTGCTTAAAGTAATATCTTTATCAGTTACTTTATTTGTTTTTTTTTCAAGCATAGCAATTTATTTAAAGCAATAATCAGTAATCGTAGATAAAATAAAATCTATTTTCTTTGGTGATTAATTTTATAAAAACTTTTTTAAATCTTTTTCTTGAATTGTTAGATAACTTTTTATCCAAGATATTTTACGTTCTTTTGCTTCTTTGTTGTTTAGATTATATTCCTCAAAACTTGCATGATCACCAGTTAA
>TARA_B110000211_G_scaffold189109_1_pt1 | contig 11899 bp, 11 predicted proteins | sample TARA_B110000211 | Tara Oceans TARA_B110000211 (sample SAMEA4397516) | marine metagenome | biome: Polar Biome; feature: [DCM] deep chlorophyll maximum layer (ENVO:01000326); material: water (ENVO:00002006), including particulate matter (ENVO:01000060) such as... | depth 30 m
TTAGTCATAAAATCTTTATTTAATATTTATATATATATGCGACATTTGTTATGAGATGTTAATATAACTTTAATTTAATGAGAGTTATCTCACTTTTAAATTTAGAACTTGGCATAGAAATTGCTAAATAAGGTTTATTGGCATAAAAGAATTATTTTAATTATAGGTAAAACATAATATGACTGAGAAATTTAATCGAGCTAAAGCAATTATTGAAAGTATATATTTAACAACAATTGGAAATCCTTCAAATCCTCCTTCTATGAGTTTTTATCAATCAGACACTTATAGATTCTTTTTTTTATTAGCATTTATGCAGGAATTCTTTAACGAAAATGAAATTTCACAAGAATATGCAATTTCATTAGTTCCAAAAAAATATGCTTCACGCATTAAAAGACTTCAGGTTTTAAAACAATCTGTTAAATTGGGCTATATAAATGAAGTTCATTCACTTACAGATAAAAGAAGAAGAATTTACACTCCTTCTGAATCGATGATTGAAGATTTTTTAAATATGACTGAAGCAGTTATTGCATCTAAAGCTAATAAAAAAGCATCTTAGTTTAAGAAGAGCAGGATAGACCTATATCTTTTGCCCATGCAGGAGAATTTTCTGCATATTTACTATATTCCAAATTTTCTTCAAATGGATTTTTAAGAATCTTCATTAACCTTTGAATTTCTTTGTATGAACCTTCTTCAGCATTTTCAATAGCAACCTGTGTCATATAATTCCTTAAGATAAATTTTGGGTTATGTTGATGCATAATACTAATTCTAGTTTTAACATCTGTTTTTTCAATAAGATGCCTTTTAGAAAATTTTTCAGACCATTTTTTTATAGATGTATTAATTTCAATTTCGTGGTTTTTTATTATCGCATTACTTAGACTTCTGAATGTCCTTGTGTAATCTAATGTATTTTCTTGCATTAAATCTAATAGCTCTTGAATTAATAATTTATCATCTGAATTTTCTTCAAATAACCCCAATTTTTTTTTAAATAAACTTATTAGTTTATTCGAATAAGTCTCTTCATATAAATTACCAATTTCTTCTATAAATTTCTTATCAACCAATCTTTGAAAAGTCTTAGCAAGAGCAGAACAGTTCCATAATCCTATATATGGTTGATTTTCATATGAATATCTGCCCAAGTTATCTGATAAGTTGCAAATATGAGATGGATTATAATCATCTAAAAATCCATAAGGACCATAGTCTATAGTTTCTCCAAGAATTGACATATTATCTGTGTTCATAACCCCATGACAGAAACCCACAGCTTGCCAGCAAGCAATCATATTTGCAGTATTTTCAATTATGCTTTTTAACAAATACTCATATTTATTTTTATATTGATGTGCATCCTTAAAATACTTAGGAATTACATAATCACAAAGCTCTTTATGTTTTTCATATTGTTGGTCATAGAAGAACTTCTCAAAATTACCAAACCTTATATGAGTTCTTGCAGTTCTTGCAATCATGGCTGTTGACTCAGATTTTTCTCTATAGGCAAGATCATTACTTCCAAATATCATTAAAGATCTTGAGGACGCTATCCCCAATCCAGTCATAGCTTCTCCACATAAATATTCTCGTATTGATGACCTAAGTACAGCACGTCCATCACCAAATCTAGAATATGGAGTTTTACCACATCCTTTAATATGAATATCTAAACCACAGCCATTATTTTCTAGCTCTCCGAGCATTACTCCTCTGCCATCACCTAACTGTTGAACATATTGACCAAATTGATGTCCCGCATAGCTCATTGAAAAAGGCTGAATATTGGAAATATGAACATCTCCATTAAAAAGATGCATTAATTTATTTTTATCACAACTGCTAAGACCTAATTCTTTTAAAAGAGCATCATTAGCATGAATAAGATATGGATCATTTAGTGGTTGCTGAAGCTGATGTGAATAAAATCCATCACTTAAACCTGAATAGGAGTGCTGAGTAAGTATTTTTTCTAAAGTTTCCATTTGCAATCTGATTAATGCTTTAAGTATGTATAATTTACATTAGTTCTCAATAAAAAAAGTAAAAAGGATAATAAAAATTTAAATGTTAGGCCTCAGCCAAGAATTTATATGGTTTGGAGTGGTTTTTTACGACTTACTTATAGCTGTTTTTCTTTTTCGTTATTTTGGTAAATACGGTCTCTATTGCGCAGTTATTTTAGGAATTGTTCTTGCAAATCTTCAGGGAGGAAAAGTAACTGAATTAACAATGTTTGGTTATACATTTAATGCAAGCATGGGAGCAATTCTGTATTCTGGTATATATTTCTCAACTGATTTATTAAATGAAAAGTATGGAAAAGATGAAGCTAATAGAGCGGTAATGCTTGGCTTTATTGCAAATATAGTTGTTCTTATAACACTTCTATTAAGCTTGCAATTTACTCCATCGAATTTAACTGGATCAGCTTTAGAAATACATAATGCTATAAATACATTAGCTAACTATTCTCCATATTTTATAATTGGATCTTTAACAGCTTATCTTATAAGTCAGAGATTTGACGTATGGCTATTTCATTATTTAAAAGAAAAAACAAATGGGAAAAAGCTTTGGCTACGAAACAACTTATCCACAATCTTATCGCAGCTATTAGATACGATGATTTATCAAGTAACTTGGGTAGTTGCCACTGATCTTACTTTCACACAAGCCTTTTTTTTAGCATCAACTAAATATATTTTAAAAGTTTTTATAGCCCTAATTGATACTATTTTTATATATTGGGTTAGAGATTGGAAGGTTGATGCAGATTCTTAAAATCGTATTTTTTTTTGATAACAATTACAATAAAAGAAAAATATAAAACATGACTGACTTTAAGAAAACAGATGAAGAGTGGAAAAACCAACTTTCTACGGAATCTTTTGAGGTTACAAGGCGAGGAGGGACCGAAAGACCTTTTTCTGGTAAGTACTGGGATTCTGATAAAGATGGCTTGTATAAATGTATTTGCTGTAATACACCCTTATTTGAATCTGATACAAAATTTGATGCTGGTTGTGGCTGGCCAAGCTTTTTCAAACCTTTAGGCAGTGAGGCAATAACTGAGTTACCAGATTATTCTTTATTAAGTGTAAGGACTGAGGTTAGGTGCTCAAACTGTGATGCACACTTAGGTCATGTTTTTAATGATGGGCCTAATCCAACAGGTCTGAGGTATTGTATTAATTCAGCCTCTTTGGATTTTAAAATAGATAAAAAGTCATAAACATAATGAATAAAAAATCGTTAGTAGACCAAAGTATGTTTGCCTCCTATTTTAAAGTAGGCACATGGACTGGTCTGTCTAGAGTTTTTGGTCTTTTAAGAGATATCACCACAACAGCATTATTAGGATCTTCAATGCTTCATGATATTTTTGTTGTAGTTCTAAAAATACCTAATGTTTTTAGAAGATTTTTTGCTGAAGGGGCATTTAGCCAGGCTTTTATTCCTATATATAGCGAATATCAAGAGCATAAAACAACTGAAGAAATCAAAGATTTTATTGATAGTTTAGCTGGCACCTTATTGGCTATACTTTTCATCTTTACAATAGTTGCCTTACTTTTTGCACCAGTATTTATTTTCATATTCGCACCAGGCTTTTATTACGATCCTGTAAAAAAAGATATTGCTGTAGATGTGCTAAGAATAATGTTTCCTTACCTTGGATTAATTTCTTTAGTTGCTTTTGCAGGGGGTATTCAAAATTCACATCAAAAATATTCATTACCAGCTGCTACCCCAATTGTTTTCAATGTATGTATTATTCTTTCAGCATTTGTACTAGCTCCACTTTTTTCAATCCCAATTATTGGTTTAGCATGGGGGGTTCTTTTAGCTGGATTTATTCAATTATTAATTCAACTAGCTCCTTTATCTCAAATTAATAGACTGCCAGTTCCAAAGATTGATTTTAACAATAAGGGAATAAAAAAGGTTTTAGTTCTTATGCTTCCTGCACTTATAGCAGGAGGTGTAGCTCAAATTAATTTATTAATAGATACTATTTTTGCATCACTTTTAATTACAGGAAGCCCCACTTGGTTATATGTTTCTGATAGGTTGATACAATTTCCACTTGGAATATTTGCTATTGCAATTGGAACAGTATTATTGCCATCTTTGTCTAAAGCAAATCAAAAAGGAGATCTAAATTTATATAAAGAACAGCTAAAAAAATCCCAAAAGTTAGTAATATTTTTAGCAATACCTTCTTTAATAGGTTTATCTATATGTGCAGAGCATCTCATTAGCACTTTATTTCAAAGAGGCGAATTTCTCTATAGTGATGTTATACAAGCTTCTAAAAGCTTAATTGCATTTTCTATTGGTCTCCCGTTTTTCATGATGATGAAAGTCCTTGTTCCAGCATTTTTTTCTAGAAAAGATACCAAAACGCCTATGTATGCTGCGATAGCTGCATTACTTGTTAATGTGATCTTGAATTATATTTTTGCAATCAAGTTAGGTTATGGCCATACAGGCTTAGCTTTGGCAAGCTCAATTGCAGCCATACTAAGCTCAAGTATATTATTTATAATTTTAGTAAAAGATAATTATATTCAATTAAGCAATCCTCTTAATAAGTTTAATGCAGCCATATTAATAGCATCATTAGCAGTTATTTTATTTTTACTGAATAGTCCATTTAATATAAATTTTGATTCTATTAATTTTGCACAAAGACTAATGTATCTTAGTCTTGAGGTTGGAATTTCAGCCTTATTATATTTTGGTTTAGCAAAGGTTGTTCTAGGAAATAGGCTAAGAGAGCTATTTTAAAATCATGTATTTAATTAGAGGACAAAATAATATAGCTCTTTTTAAGAAGAGACATCCAAATACAAAAATGTCAGCAACCATTGGAAATTTTGATGGATTGCATATAGGCCATCAAGCTATTTTAAATAATTTAAAAGAAGAAGCTAAGCAAATGAATACATCAACCTTAGTATTTTTTACAGAACCTCATGCATCTGAATATTTTTCCGCACAAGGCCTAACTAACAAAGATTCTCCGCCAAGACTATGTCCGTGGAGAGAGAAATTTCGTTTATTAAATTCACATGGAATTGATTATGCATGCTTTTTAAAATTTAACTCTTCTCTTAAATCAATGACACCAGAAATATTTATTAGAGATATCTTGGAGGAAATGAATTTAAAATCACTAATAGTAGGTGATGACTTTAGATTTGGCGCTAAAAGAGAAGGAGACTTTAATCTATTAAAAAAATGGGGCGAAGAGAGTAATGTTGCTGTTTCAAATACAGAAACTATTCTCTATGACGGTAAAAGAATTAGTAGTACCAGAATAAGAGAAGCTCTGATGGATAGTAATTTTGATTTAGCAACCAAACTTCTTGGGAGGCCTTATATTTTTTCTGGAAAAGTTGTTTATGGAAATCAACTTGGCAGAACAATTGAAGTGCCAACTGCAAACTTGTGGATACCAAAACAAAAGCTTTCAATATCGGGGGTCTATGCCGTTAGATGTATGCACCAAGGTATAAATTATAAGGGCATTGCAAATATGGGAGTCAGGCCAACAGTCGGAGGAGAGCATCCTGTTCTAGAGATTCATTTATTTGATTTTAAAAAAAATATTTATGGAGAAAGGCTGGATGTTGAATTTAAATTCAAAATAAGAGATGAAAAAAAGTTTAAAAATTTAGATTTTTTAAAAGAACAGATACAAAAAGACATATCTTTAGCTAAAAAACTTTTACAATAGCAATAATATGAGCACTAACTATAGGGATACTTTAAATCTCCCAGAAACAGAATTATCTATGAAAGCTGGCTTAGCAAAAAAAGAGCCAGAAATATTAGATTATTGGAATTCTATTGATCTTTATAATCAGATTAGAAAAAACTCTTCTGGTAAAGAGCAATTTATTCTTCATGATGGCCCTCCTTATGCTAATGGAGATATTCATATTGGACACTCAGTTAATAAGATTCTTAAAGATATAACAATAAAAGTTCAAACCATGTTTGGCAAAGATGCACCATTTATCCCTGGATGGGACTGCCATGGCCTACCTATTGAACTAAATGTTGAAAAAAAACATGGCAAAAATAGCGATCTTGTAAAAAATAAACAAGAATTTATAGCAGCCTGTAAAAAATATGCTCTATCTCAAGTTGAAAAACAAAGAGATGATTTTATCAGGCTAGGGGTTTTAGCTGATTGGTTTAACCCATATAAAAGTTCTGATGCCTCTTTTGAGGCTGATACTCTTAGAGCATTGGCTATGATTATTAAAAATAATCATCTGCAAAAAGGTGAAAAACCAGTTCATTGGTGCCAAGATTGCGGCTCTGCGCTTGCTGAAGCTGAAGTAGAATATCAAGACAAGGTTTCAAAATCTATAGATGTTTCATTTAGTGTTTCTAAGGATTCATTGGATACTTTAAATTCTTTATTTAATGTAACAATTGATAAAAGATGCTCATTTGCAATCTGGACAACAACACCTTGGACTCTGCCATCAAATGTAGCAGTTTGTATTAATCCTAAGCTTGACTACTCATTGGTTGAAGGAAATGGAGAGTGCTTTGTTATTGCTTCAGAACTGATTGATTCTTGTGTTTCTAGATGGGGTTTTGATTTAAAAGAGCTATCAAAAATTAAAGGTGATTTATTTCAAGATATTAATCTTGATCACCCTTTCCTAGAAAGACAATCTCAATTATTAAAAGGAGCCCATGTAACAACAGATGCAGGTACTGGTTGCGTTCATACTGCTCCAGCTCATGGTTTAGATGACTATTTTATATGTAAAGATAATAACATTGAGCCAATTAAAGCCCTCAATAATCAAGGCTTTTTTAGGGATGAGTATGAAGACATTGCTGGCTTGCCAGCATTTAAAGCTGACCCTTTTATTTTAAAAACTATTAGCGACAATAAAACATTAATTAATGTTGAGAATTATGAACATTCATATCCACATTGCTGGAGACATAAAACACCATTAATTTTTACTTCTACTCCGCAATGGTTTATTTCGATGGATAAAGCTGGTTTATTAGATGATGCAAAAGCATCGATAGAAAAAGTTAACTGGGAGCCTTCATGGGGACTTCAAAGAATTAAATCAATGTTAGAAGATAGACCGGATTGGTGTATTTCAAGACAAAGAAACTGGGGCGTACCAATAACTTTAGTAGTTCATAAAGAAACTGGAGAAATTCACCCAGACCAAGAGAAGTTATTTGAGATATTTGCAGACTTGATAGAGGATGCAGGAGTAGCTATATGGGATTCTGTTAATTTATCAGATTACATAGATGATGCTGAAAATTATACCAAAGTAAATGATACGCTTGATGTTTGGTTTGATTCAGGGGCAACACATTTTTCAGTATTAGAGCAAAGGTTTAATAAAGGTTTGATTGCTGACTTATATCTTGAAGGCTCTGATCAGCACCGAGGCTGGTTTCAATCATCACTGTTAACGAGCATAGCTATCAATGGAAGGCCTCCATATAAAGAAGTTCTTACTCATGGCTTTGTTGTTGATGATAAGGGTCGAAAGCAATCAAAATCTTTAGGAAACGTTGTCTCGCCACAAAAAGTATGGAATTCTCTGGGTGCAGATATTCTCAGATTATGGGTAGCTGCAACAGACTTTAGAAGCGAAATGAATGCATCTGATGAAATCCTAAAAAGAGTATCTGATCAATATAGAAGAATAAGAAATACTTTTAGATTTTTACTTGGCAATATTAATGATTTTGATCATAAAAATGATGCAATTGATTTAGACAAACTGGTAGAGCTAGATAAGTGGATCCTAAATTCTACACTAAAGCTTCAAGAGGAAGTTCAAGATTGCTATAAGACATACTCTTATCATAACGCTGTACAAAAGATTCATAACTTTTGTGTTAATGAATTAGGTGGTGTTTTTCTAGATATTGTTAAGGATAGACTTTACACAACATCTTCCAACTCACACGCAAGACGATCATGCCAAACCGTTATTTATCATATTGTTAATATTTTAGTTAGATTAGTTAGCCCAATCTTATCTTTTACTTCTGAGGAAATTTGGCAAACATACACACCTCTCAAAGAGCAAGAGAAATCAGTATTCCTTTCATCTTTTTATAACAATTTAAGTCCTATACATCAAAATATAAGCTCGGAAGAATGGACTAAAATATTTGAGGTTAAAGATTTAGTTAATCAGGCTATAGAATCTGCAAGAAATGATGGTCTTGTGAAAGGTTCATTAGATACTATTGTTGAGATCACATGTCCTGATGATTCTTATGATACTTTAATGAAGTTTGGAAATGAGCTGCATTTTGTTTTTATATCCTCTGATGCCATCATAAAAAAAGGAACCTCTTTATTGATAACAATTACTCAATCAGATGATGAGAAGTGTTCAAGATGTTGGCATAGATCTCCATCAGTTTCAAGAAGTGAGAAACATCCAGAGCTTTGTTCAAGATGTGAGATAAATATAGAAGATAAAGGGGAGATCAGAAGTCTTGTCTAGAATTTCAATTTTTATTTATTTATGCTTTTTAGTTGGTCTTGATTTAGGTCTTAAGTCTTTAGCTATAAATAATTTTACTCAATTTGAAACAATACCTTTTCTTCCATTCTTAAATTTCTACTTAACTTATAATTCTGGTATTGCCTTTAGCATGTTTGATTTTGGGCCTGGGGCATCCAGTTATATTCTTTTATTAATAGGGCTCTTTATAGTAGTTTTTTTATTGAAACAACTAATAATAGAAGCTAGAACACTTAGCCAAGCTGCATATATATTTATTATCGGTGGAGCTTTAGGAAATATTATTGATAGAGCAGGAGATGGTGTAGTTACAGATTTCTTGCATCTATATATTAATAATTTCTCCTTCTTTATTTTTAATCCAGCTGATGCTTTTATTTCTCTAGGAGCTATTTTACTAATTACTTCAGAGCTTAAAATGCAAAAATCTAATGGATAACAAGGTCATTATAAATCTTGCAAATCCAAGAGGATTTTGTGCCGGTGTTGATAGGGCTATTGATATTGTAAATAGGGCCTTAGAGATATATGGAAGTCCTATATATGTTAAACATGAAGTTGTTCATAATCGTTTTGTTGTAAGAGATTTAGAAGAAAGAGGAGCTATTTTTGTTGAAGAAATTTCTGAGATTCCTGATGATGCTTTAGTTATTTTTAGTGCGCATGGAGTTTCATCTGATGTTGAGATGGAAACAAATGCTAGGGGATTAAAATTCCATGATGCAACATGCCCACTAGTTACCAAAGTACATATGGAAGTTATTAGGCATGCTAGAGCTCAAAGAGATATTATTCTTATTGGTCATGAAGGACATCCTGAAGTTGAAGGCACTATGGGAAGACATACAGGCGGAGAAGCCTCAACAATTTATCTAGTTCAAGATGAATTTGATGCTAAATCCATAAAAATAAATCAGCCAAATAATGTAGCTCTTGTTACCCAAACTACTCTTAGTGTCGATGATACTAAAGTTATTACTGATGAACTTAAAAGTAGATTTCCTCAATTAATAACTCCTAAAAATGATGATATTTGTTATGCAACGCAAAATAGACAAGATGCAGTTAAGCAATTAGCGTTAGAAAATGAATTTATGATAGTTGTTGGATCTAAAAATAGCTCAAACTCCAATAGACTGAAAGAGCTTTCAGATAGGTGTGGATGTGAAGCAATACTTATTGATGAATTTAGCGATCTAGACCTATCAAAAATAAATAATATAAAAAAAATAGCTATTACCGCTGGAGCATCAGCTCCAGAAATAAGAGTTCAAGAAATAGCTCAGGAACTTAAGAAGTATACGGGTGGAATAATCAATGAAGTAGGTAAAGATGAGGAAAATATAGTCTTTAAGATGCCTCCTGAGTTAAGAATAGAGCAAGCCCAATAAGATCATTTGTCAAAATTAAATTCATATGGGATATTAAGTTATGTCCTTAATAAATATAAAAGATAATCTTTTGGAGGGAGTGACTTTTTATCCCTCTCCTAACCGTGACACTAGACCTATAGAAAAAGATATATCTTTAATAGTTATACATTCAATCAGTTTGCCTCCTGGAAAGTATGGAGGGAATGAAATTAAAGACTTTTTTTTAAATAAACTAGATATATCTAAACATACATATTTTGAATCTATAAAAGACCTGAAGGTATCTGCACACATACTTATTCAGCGGACTGGCGAAATATTACAATTTGTTCCTTTTCATGAGAGAGCTTGGCATGCTGGCATTTCATCCTACATTGGAAGAGATAACTGCAATGATTACTCTATTGGTATAGAGCTTGAGGGAACTGATGACAGTGAATACACTAATCAGCAGTATAATTCACTTATGCAGATAACAAAGGCTTTATTGCAAACCTATCCAAATCTTTCAAAAGATCGCATAGTCGGTCATTCTGATATTGCGCCAAAAAGAAAAACTGATCCAGGGCCATCTTTTAAATGGGCAAGATTGCTAAATAATTTATGAATTTAAAAATTATAAGTATTTGCTTATTAGGGTTCGCTTCTGGACTTCCATATATGCTAGTTTTTGTAACCCTTGGGACTTGGCTAGCTGTAATTGATCTTGATTTAGCAACTATAGGATTTTTTGCTTGGATTGTATTAACTTACTCATTAAAATTTTTATGGTCCCCTTTAGTTGATAATTTTACTGTTCCAATTCTAAGTATTTATGGAAAAAGAAAGAGCTGGATTATTTTAATGCAGATCTTAATAATTATTTTTTTGTTACTAATATCATTTACAGACCCATCTATTAATTTGAGTTTATTTGCCTTCTTTGCATTTCTTGTTGCTTTCTTTGGCTCTATTCAAGATATTGCCATAGACGCATTTAGAATTGAGCTTGCCGAGATTGATGAGCAGGGTAATTTAGCAGCAAGTTATCAATTCGGCTACAGAATAGCTATTTTAATAGCTACATCAGGAGCACTTATATTAGCCTCAAGAACTAGCTGGTCATTTGTTTATCAAGTAATGTCATTATTCATGATTTTAGGGATAATTGGACTATCTTTAACCCCAGAAAAAAAGAATGTTTCACTTTCAAAATTAGGCATACAAGACTCTTTCATTAAACCATTACAAGATTTTTTTAATAGATTTGGTCTTTTTGCAGCATTATTACTCTTATCGATTATTAGCACCTACAGGTTAACTGACATTATGACAGGGCAAATAATCAATCCTTTTTATATTCAAATGGGCTATAGCCTTGATGAGATAGGTTTTGTTGTTAAAACTGTAGCATTAGCTGCATCAATTTTTGGTTTTTTTATAGGTGGGAAATTAATAAAATCTTCAGGAGTAAAAAAATCTCTTATCGTTGGTGCATTTTTGGTAATGGTTACTAATCTATTTTTTGCTTACATTGCTGTATCAGAGAAATCACTTATATTATTATCCATGGTTGTAGCTCTAGACAGCATGGCAGCAGGCATTGTAGGGACCGTTAACATTACTTTTTTAACAAGCCTAGTTTCAAAACAATATACCGCTGTTCAATATGCATTATTTACATCATTTATGATGCTGCCAGGAAAAATTCTTGCAGGATTTTCTGGCCTTATAATAATTAAGCTAGGATTAATTTTTGGAGACAACTATGGATGGATGTCATTTTTTATAATTACTTCATTCCTAACAATGCCCTCAATCTTATTAATATTATTTTATAAAAAGAAATATGAATAAGATTAACTATATTAGATTTGTATTCCTATTAACTATTGTATTCACATCAATATTAAGCTTTATTTCAATAGATGCATCAACTGCAAAAATTTTAATCCAAGACAAACTTCTTCATGTTATAGCTTT
>TARA_B110000211_G_C14092621_1_pt1 | contig 11883 bp, 9 predicted proteins | sample TARA_B110000211 | Tara Oceans TARA_B110000211 (sample SAMEA4397516) | marine metagenome | biome: Polar Biome; feature: [DCM] deep chlorophyll maximum layer (ENVO:01000326); material: water (ENVO:00002006), including particulate matter (ENVO:01000060) such as... | depth 30 m
CTTAGCTACGGCTAGAAATATAGGTGGTGTAAGTTTTAATGGTACATCTGCAATAAATTTACCAGGTGTAAATATTGGAGGTAATCAAGCTACTTCTGGTAACGCAGCAACGGCTACGTTAGCTACAAACTCTAATCATGCTAAAACAACATCAGTTAGTAATTCTACTGATTATTTTGGCGTTTTTGTTGATGCTAATGGTACTGCATACCAAGACCTTCATGTTGGTGCTGGTTTAAAATATAATCCTAGTACAAATACTTTAGCAGCTGGTAAAATATCTACAGACGTTGCTAGTATTGTAGAAAACAATAAAAATAACTCTGCACTTATGACTCTTACAGGTCAAGGAGCTGGTAATGAAGCTAATATAAGTTTGAAGCTAGTAGGTACTGAAGATGGGCAACCTATCAAAATGAAAATGGTTGCTTTAAATGATGGTGGGGAGCAAGTTGGAGCTGGTGTAATATCTTACGATGCTGAAGATGATAGTCTTGGTATAGGACAAAGTAGTTCTCACAACAGAATGGCTATAAGAATGGAAAATACAATATCACTTTCAAGTCCAAATGTTCACTACGAGCCTACAAGTATTAAAGCTAGAGAATATGTAGCTTCTGCAAATCAAACTCATTATGATTTTTATGGAGATATAATGAGAAACGGAAATGATACTACAGTTAGAGGTAAACTATATATTTTTAAAACTGGAACATGGGTAATAGCTAATGCAGATACATTACTTGACGCTAATGGAATGGCAGGTATAGCTTTAGGTACTAACTCTAGTACACATGGAATGCTTTTAAAAGGTACATATACTTTAGATTATGATCCAGGAGGAGCTGGTAACGTACTATATGTAAGTCTTACTAATGGTTTATTGGCTACTGCGATTCCTGGAAACAGTGGAGATGTGGTTAGAGTAATGGGATATTTAATAGGTGGAACTCATGGAACTATTTTCTTTGATCCAGCTAAAACTTTTGTTGAAGTAGCATAATGGGGACACTAGCATCAAATAGAAAAGGGGTTATAACAGGAGCTTCTGCAAGTAATTATGGAGCTGCACTTGAAGTTACTACTGGTACAGCATCTGATAGCGCTAGTACTACTACAACCGCATTACAATACTTTAGGTCATCAGGAAGAGGTGGTGGTACGTTTAGATTTATAAGAACATTTTTACATTTTAATACATCAGGCATATCAGGGGGTTCTGATTTCAGTGTTCAATTAACTTCAGGTGGGGCAAATAGTACTGAAGCACTTTGTAAGGTAACAGCAGTAAAACACACAGCTGGCGGTAGTAATGGTGGTGAGCTTGCAAACTCTGATTTTAATAATGTGCTTGTAGGTACACCTTACTCTAACTCTACAACATTTGGCAGTAGTGGAACTGTAGAAATAGGTTTAAACGCAGCAGCAGTTACTCAAATAGTAAATAATAGTGATTTTAATGTAGCTATACTTTTAACTCTTGATCTTCCTGCCGGTTTAGAAGAAGATCCACTATCATCAGATGGTGATGTAAGTAATCTTATTGCTTTTGGTAGTGCTATAAATTTAGTGTATACAGATGCTGCTAGTGGGTATACACACAAAGTAAATAATCTTGCTGCAGCTAGTATAGGAAAAGTAAATACTTTAGCAACTGCTAGCATAGATAAAATAAATACTAAATAATGACATATCTAGGAACATACACTAATACAGTTCAGTATAAAAAAATAGAAGGAAATATTGCTCAAGAATTAATTGCAAGATATGATAATATAAGTGGTGAAATTAATATGAGCATTGCTAATCTTCATAATAGTAATAGTGTTTATGTAGATTTGTATTTTTCTAAGATAACAAATTCTAGAGAAATTAGTTATGAAACTCAAGCTACTGAATATTCTGATAGTATTGATTTTACACCACGAGAAGAAACAACTGAGGATTTTTATATATTTAAAAATCTTGAAATAACAATAGGTAATGCTATTATATTAGATCCTACTGATATTTATAATTATAGAAATGATATATATTCATTAATGATTAAATTAAATACCTCAGATGGAATTGTACAAGTATCATTAAAAGAAGATTTAAAACAAGAATAAATTATGAGCATAATAACAAAAATATTGAGTGGAGGAGCTGCAGAGTTGATTAAAGGAATAGGTGGAGTTGTAGATAATTTACATACATCTAAAGAAGAAAAGCTTGAGGCTGAACACAAAATAAAAGAAATGATAATGGGGTATGAAGCAGAAATGCAAAAACAAGTTACTGAAAGATGGAAGATGGATATGCAATCTGACTCTTGGTTATCAAAAAATATAAGACCTTTAGTTTTAATATTCTTAGTAGTATCTACAATGCTATTAGTTTTTATTGATGCTGGAGTTATTGCTTTTGAAGTTAAATCTTCATGGGTAGATTTACTACAATTAGTTTTAATAACAGTTATTGGAGCATACTTTGGTGGTAGATCACTAGAAAAAGTAAAAAAATAATACTATGACACTAGACGAAATAGCATACAATTTACTAAACCTTGTTAGAGGAGGAAGATCAAATAATGATGAACACATATCTTTAGATCAAATTAAGTTTAACGTTAAACATTACAGAGCTATGTTTATTAGAAGAGACTATGCTAAGAATGGTTTTGTTAGTAGGCATATAGAACAAGACTTAGGTTGTGTAAGAATGATTCCAGTTGATGCTTCTAAATGTTGTAACATAAATACATCTTGTCCTGTTTATAGAACTGAAAAAGAAATACCTAAAACAGTTAGATATAACTTTGAAGAAGCTATTTCTCATGTAGGAGACGTTACAGGTATAGGAACAATTCCTATGGTAGCTTCAAATACTATACAGTGGTTACCTTTTGATAAGTACACAAGTAAAAAAATGAAAGCATATATGATTGAAAACTATTTATATGTGTATAATGCAGAAGGATTAGAAACAATAAATGTTAGAGGTGTCTTTGAAGATCCTAAAGATGTATCTAAGTTTGATGAGTGTGAAGAAGGTGGGTGTTACGATGACAGTAAACATCCTTTTCCAATACCTATGGATATGTTAAGTATAATTAATCAAGGTATATTAGCAGGAGAATTACAATTATTGTCTGGATCTTTTAGTGATACAGATAACGATAGAATGCAAGATCCAAAAACAGTAAGAGGGGCAGCCCCTAAAAAATAACTTTAATAAAAATTAGAAATAATGAATAACAAAATGATGTACAAAAAAGCAGGTAAAAAAATGAGTAAGGGGGGTGCTAAGCCTGATTACTTAGATATGGATAAAGACGGAAACAAAAAAGAAAGTATGAAGTCTGCTATCAAGTCTTCTAAAAAAAGCAAAGGTGGTATAAAATACGGTAAAGGAGGAGTTAAGAAAAAACAAATGGGAGGGTCAATGCAACAGCAAGGAGCTCCAGCTGCTTCTTTTATAGAGCCGCCAATGGAACAGCCTTTTGCAGCTAAGTCTCAATTTGTAGCTCAGTCAGGAGGAGAGCGTATGAAGACTCTAAAGAAAGATCAAAGAGAAGAAAGAAAGACTGCTAGAAAAGATAGGAGAGCAGACAGAAAAGCTGATAGACAAGCAGTTAGAACTTTAAAGAAAACATCTAGAAAAACAAGAAAGGCTAAACCGTTTCAAGATGGGGCAGGTCCTATTGTAGAAATGTCTAGAGGAGAAAAAAGAGAAGACAGAAAAGCTACTAATAAAGCAGGAAGACTTTTCAAAAAGCAAGAAAGAAAAGCAAGACGTACTTCTAGGAAAGATCTTAAAGCTGGACAAAAATCTGCAAGACAAGAGCAAAGAGGTCAAAACAAAATAGGTAGAGAAGAGCAAAAGAATAAAAAAGTAACTACTTTAAATAACTCTGAAAGTTCTTCTGTAAAACCTGTAGTTAAAAAAACAGTAACACCTAAAGTAGAAGTTAAAAAAGAAACTACTACTACTACTCCTGTAGAAAAGAAAGGTACTAACAGAGGTCCTGTTTCTTTTAGTAAAGCATTTAGACAAAATAAAGATGCTGGTAAGAAAGAGTTTACTTGGAAAGGTAAAAAATATCATACTAGAACTAAAGACGAAGAAGCTAAAACTAAGAAAAAAACAAGTAGCGGATCAAGTTCAGGAAGTAAGTCAGGTAATGCAACAAGTCTTTTAAAAAGAAACACTGCTCCTACAGGACTAGAAGTTTTAATGAGTGGTCCTAAATATAAAGGAGGTGGGTATAAAAGAAGAGGCGGTAAAAAATAATGACTCATAACCTAAAAGAAATATATAAAGACTATTGTTCTGTTCATGAAGATATAGACAAAAATTTGTTTACAGATATATGTCATCAATTTAATATGATGATTATGGATTATATTTTAGAAGGTAAAGAGTTTAATATGGGGAGTAATTTATCAACTATATCTATTACTAGGAGAGACAGAGACCCTAGATCTCCTAGGATAGATTGGGGTGAAAGCAACAAATATAAAAAAGAGTTAGTAGACGAAGGTAAATCTTTATATGACTCTATAACAGAACTTGGAACTAAATGGTATATCTACCACACTGATGAATTTTATTGTAGATACTATTGGAGAAAAGGTAAATGTAAAATAAAAAATAAATCTGTTTATAGATTTGATGCTACAAGAGGTATAAAAGGAAACAAAGAAAAGTTAATTACTCTTTTAAAAGAAGATGACTTAGCATACTTAAAATTTAAAAAACAATAACATGGCTAAAAAAGGGAAGAAGAAAGGATCAGATGGTAAGGCTTGCTGGGAGGGATATTATTATGCAGGATACGACTCTAAAAATAAAAAAGATATTTGTAAGCCTACAAAGAAAAAAGAAACAGGAGGATTTTTAGAACCGCCAATTGAAAAAATTTAATTATGAGTGTATACAAAACAGTATCAAGCAAAGTATTAATAAGAAAAATATTTAGAGATCTTAAACCTTCAAAAGATAACTGGATAGATGATGCTATAGAGTGGATAGGAGAGGCATTAGAGCATATTGGGGCTGCACCACAATTATGTCAAAAGCAATGTGTTTTAGATATTAAAGATCATAAAACAATGATGCCTTCTGATCTATATTATATAAATCAAGTAGCACTTAATAGTACAGTTTCTACTGCTTCTGCTAAAGAACTAGACGAACTAACACAAAAAGTTACAGATTTAAAAACTCAAATTATTGATGCTCAAGCAAATGGATTAGAATACTCAAGTACAACATCAGTTTTGCATGATATAAATAGTAGAATAGTAGTGTTAGAAAATGTATATTTTTCAGGTAATAACAACATGCAACCTTTACAATACGGAGCAAGTACATTTCATGCTAGTATGCATTGTGATAGTTGTGTTAATGAAAACTCTGCTCATGAAGAAACTTATATTGTAGATTGTGACTACATAAAAACATCTTTTAAATCAGGTAAAATTTGTATAAGCTACATGGCTTTACCTACAGATGAAGATTGTTATCCATTAGTACCTCAAGACATAAGTTATCAAGAAGCTATGTTTTGGTATGTATATAAAAAGATTTTATTATCTAACCCACAATTTAAAAATAATGGAATAGACTATAATTTTGCAGATCAAAAATGGAAGTACTACTGTACTCAAGCTAGAAATGCAGCTAACTTCCCAGACATAGATAGAATGGAAAGCTTTATGAATCAATGGGTTAGATTAATACCTGACATGAATAGACATGATTCAGCATTTGAAAATTTAAACACACGAGAAAATTTATATAGAAGCTAATGGCAGAAAAGAGATTTATAAAAGGATTATTTAAAGATACTGGTCACATAGATCAGCCAGAAGGATCATGGAGACATGCTCGTAATATGGTTATTAACGCTACAGATGGAGCAGTTAGTAATGAAGGAGGTACTCAGCTGTTAGGTCATTTAGGGGAAAACCCTAATGTTGGGTCTCAAAATGATAAAGTTGTTGGTACTATTGAAGTAAATGACAATAGAACTGTATTTTTTGTTACTGATGTAGTTAGTGCTCTTGGAAGAAGCGAAATAGGTATGTATGAAGATGGTATATACACTATATTGTTTAATCCTAATATAGCAACTAGACCTACAAATGATTTAGATTTTAGAGAAAGCCACCCAATAGAGGGTACTTTTAAAGTAGATGCTAAAGGAGATCTTATTGTGTATTGGACTGATGATTTAAATCCGCCTAGAGCTTTTAATGTTGATAGACAACTAAGAGAAATGGTTATTGGATTTAGTGACCTTTATGGTATACCTTCTGCACAAATAGAAAATATAGACATATTAAATTTGTTTCCTTATTCTGGTCCTGTACCACATATATACGTTGGAGACCAATACTGGGGACCGCCTTTTTTTCAAGATGTAGTTAAAGAGGGTGGTGGATTATTAACTGGAGTTTATTACTTAGCATTAGCATATGTAGACAATGACTTAGTAGCAACTAACTATTTAACAGTATCTAATCCTATATCTATTGTAGAAGAATATGATCACACAAGACCAACTACAAAAAAAGATGGAGCTAAAGAAGGTAGTCAAACTGCTAAATCTATTAAATGGAGAGTTACTAATCTAAATACAAATTATAAATTTATACGACCTGTTATAATAAGAAAGATGGGAGAAGCTGTAGATGCTTTTAAACTTTCAGATTTAGAAATAAAGCTAAATTTAGCTCCTACGCCATTTCAAGAAATTACATTCAGTGGACTAGAAACAAAGTCTACAGGATCTGTAGAAGAAGTTTTAATAGATACTATAGCTTACGATACAGCTAAGACTATTCAACAACTAGATAATGTTTTATACTTAGGAAACACAAGTCGTAGTATAGATTTAGGTTATCAAAAACATGCAAACAATATTAAATCTAGATCTTTTGTAAAAAAAATTGAAGACTTTGATGAAATATGGGCTACTGCAGATGGCCTTCAATCAGGCTATGCACAAAGTAAAGTTGATGAAGGAAATTATGTTGAAGATAGTAAATCATATAGATACATACCTAACATAACAAACTATAGAGGGTACATGAGAGATGAAGTATATGCTTTTTATATAGCTTTTATTATGAATGATGGTAGCATGTCTTATGCATACCACATACCAGGTAGGGAACATATAAATTCTAATTACTCAGGGTATGACATAAATGGTATATTAGATGAAACTGATGTAATCCCAACAACAACAGAAGCTTCAAAAGCTTTAAAAGACTTAAGTGATGATGCAAGACTATATCATTTTTATGACAGAAGTTGGGTTAACGTTGGAGCAAACTCTCATCCGTCAGGATCAAGGCATATGCAATTTTGGAATAATGTTACAGAAACTTATCCTAACACATCTAACTTTGATGTATATGACGGAGCAGTATCCATAGGGAGTTTAAAAGGAAAAAAAGTTAGGCATCATAAAATGCCTTCAAATGCTAATTATGAAAGAACAACAGTTGAATCAGATTTTAATACAAATATAATTCCTTCAGCTACAGACCCTACTCCTGTATTAGCAAATATATATACTGGAAGTTTTCAAGTTAAATTAACTAATGGAAGTTATGCATACACAGGTGTTAGTTGTTTGCCTGATGCAGAAGGAAATCAATTTTTACCTAATGCTTGGACTGCTGTAAATATGACTCAAGTATTTAATGACGCTCCAACCAATGGAGTGTCTGCAACTAGTACTGTTTATTCTGGTAATACCTTTACAGCTCAATCTACTTGCACAGTAACATGTCAAATGCACGTACAATGGCTTAACGATGACGCTTGTAGTCCTCGTACTGCTGATGGAAGATTTAAAGTTGTAGGAGGATCAACTGGTCCTACTGAAAGTTTGCTTATACAACCAGCAAGATGTGGAGTTTGTGCAAGCCCATTAAGTTATGGTCCAACTTATGCATCACAAATGGGTGCAGGATTCCTTAATCCAATAGGTCCTGGTGCCGCTCAAATGACAGGGACTTGGACAACAACATTAACTGCTGGACAGCAGCTTAAATTTTATGGTGATGGTTATGAAAGCAATAGTGGTAGTAAAAAAATAACACCTTTATGTCATGATAAATCACAATCTTGTGGAGTTTGGGGGCATTGGGGACCTTTTACTACAAACTCTTGGGTTAAATATACAGTAACATATGGAGCTGCTGAAGATTATCATGATGCTAATATTAAACATGATGTTAATCTTTTAGGAATGCACTTTGACGATATAAAAATACCTGCAGCATATAGAGATAAAATACAAGGATTTAGAATATTTAGAGCTGATAGAAAACATTCAAATAAAACTGTTTTAGGGCAGAGTCATGTAATACCTATGAAGCAAGAGTTTGGTGTATTGGGATTATGTAAAGAAGCTACAACTCCAAGTCAACTAGCGTTTGCTGCTCAGGTACAATCTGGGCTAGGATTAGAAGCTGAGTTATTTCAGTCTTTAGGGGCTTGGACTAAAGGAGGAGGTCAATATGTTCCAGCAACTGGGCCGTCTTCTCAACGTTTTAATTTTGGATATAAATTTATACAATTTTATGATTTTGGATTATTAAGAAAGAAAAATAGTTTATCTCCTGCTACACATTTGCAAGTTCAGTATAGAACTGATGATTTAGTATGGAATGGCCCAGAAATAAATCAACCTAAAAAAATGATTACAGTGTTATCAGCTGGTGCTGTTCCTGCTACTGACCCTTATAAAATAAAAGAGGTTTGGGGATATGATAATGAAGCTGCGTCTGGTAGTGCTGGTAAGTTTCAAAACTGTTATGAAAGAGCAGTTAATAGTGCTTTGTTTGTTGGGGGAAAATATAAGAGAGCATACTCTGTTTTTACAGGTAACAACTTTAATGTTAATAGAGTTTTAGGACAAAAAGCAAAATCTTATATACAAGGAGATACAATTTTTAGAGCAGCTAGTTTAGGATTTGGAGGAAAACTAGTAAATCTAGGAGGAAATTCTTCTATTGTTTTAGGTATTGCTGATAAATTAGAATTACCAGCAATATACTCTCAACAAGCTATAACTCAACCAGCTGAATTCTTTGGTGTTTACAATCCAGGATTTGGTTTTAATTTAGTTACTAGAGATGAAGCTCAAGTTACAGGAGACGCTAGTTTACCTGTTACTCATCTTAATCGTAATCCTAGACATCAAAATTATATTGTAAATTTAAATTCATTTAAAACAGATGTATATAAAAATATAGATAACCAAGAATTAGTTTGGACAGGATGGGAAGTGGTTGGAGATGATATAGATAACTTTTTATATAATGATGGATCAGCGTTTTCTCCTTCTGTGCCTGGTACATTTTCAACAGAAACTGTTACTCCTATAGGAGCATCTTGTCCAGGAATTTTTGGAGGGGATACTTTTATAGCTAGATATGGTGCAGCTGAAGCTTACTCACCTTCAGATGATCAAACTCTTGCAACACCTGAATCTTCAATACATTCTTACATTATTGAAAGTACAGATAATATAGCTCTTAGACATGCTGAAAGTGATGATAGTTTATATTATCCTGGGTCTATAGCAAAAGATGTTTTAAGTGTATCAGGAAGAGATTCTGATTTAAATCACATAGATAATTTAAAATACAATGATAATTACTCTGCAAATAATGATATGCGAACAGCGTTTCCATTACCTTTAAGAGATGTATTACAAAATGATTTTCCTACAAGAACACACAGAAGCGCTAAAAACGATACTACTAGTATTATAGATAATTATAGAATTTTCTTAGCTAATCAATTTAAAGACTTACCTAAAAACAGAGGAGAGCTTTGGAAGCTTTCTAGTTTTAATAACTTACTGTACTTTCACATGCAAGAAAGTTTATTTGCAGCACAAGGTAAACAAACTATGTCTATGAAAGATGGTAGTGAAGCTTTTGTTGGAAGTGGAGATATATTTGCACAAGAACCAAATGAGTTAATACAAGCAGAAGGAGGATTTGGAGGTACTCAATCTCAATACGCTACATTAACTACAAGATACGGATATTTCTTTGTAGATCAAAAAGCAGGTAAAGTGTTTATGATGAAAGAGTCTCTAGATGAGATTAGTAAATTAGGTATGAGATCTTGGTTTAAAGATAACTTACCTTTTGTATTATCTCCTTATGGAGTTAGTGACGACAACCCATTACAAAGATTTGGACTTCATGCTACATATGATTCAAAATACAAAAGAGTACTATTAACTAAAAGAGAAATTAGACCTACGCAAGCATTTTTAACAGCGCTAGAAGCGTTTTATGTTCCTTTTGGTACTGGTGGATCTTTCCTTAATATAAGGTATAATCCTAATACAAATACATATCAACAAGCTAGTATTTTTGGGGGATGGAATAATATAGGTTGGAACAATGCAACTTATTTTGATCAAGTTGTAACTGGATGGACTATATCTTATTATCCAGAAATGGGTGTATGGGGTGGTTTTCATGATTACGTTCCATATCACTACTTTAAAGATTCAAATAATTTTTACTCTTTAACTGATCAATATCCTAGGCCTGTAGTGTTTGCCACTAGTGGTACTACATTTGGTAATGCAGGAATATGGAAACACAACCACACAGGTAGAGACACAACTTTTTTTATTGGAGACGGATATGGAGTTCTTTATCAAGAAAATCAAGTACACACAGTTACTGATAATGTATGGATTAGCACACTAATCAATCACTATCCTTTTGAATTTGAATTTATACACAATGAATATAAAGGAGAAGATACGTTAGTTTCTGCTTTTAATTATACTTTAGAAACACATAACGGTAATAATATAAGTGTGTTAGAACATGGGTTTACACAATACTTTTTATATAATACTTTTCAAATCTCTGGAATACAAGATTTAGAATATTTAATAAATACAAGAAGAATAGGTAACAATTGGAAAATAAATAAGTTTAGAGATATGGCTGCACTTGTTAATCAAACAGGAGTTTTAGGATTACCTAATACAAGTCCTTATTATATGTCTCCTAACACTAATGTTACAGGAGGAGTTAATACAGGAACTGTAACAAGTTCTTCTATAAATAACATGTTTATATATGATGGTATGTCTAAAACTTTAAACGCAGCATACTTAGATTTAGCTAAAAATTGGAACCTACAAAGAAAATTTATAGATAAATGGGTAGGAATCAGATTAATTTATAATAATATATCAAATAATTCCTTAAATTTGTACTCTACAGATGTAGTTGTACGTAAAATGCATAGATAAAATGAAAAGACATAAATCAAAATATAGCACTAAAAGAAAAAAGAAATATGTAGCAGGAGGAATGTATGCAGATAATACTGTACAGTCTGCTGGACAAGGTTCTGCGGGAGTAACTGCTAATATAGTTTTTCAAGAAAGTAATCCTGCGGTACTAGACTCTAAATTACAACAACTTCAAGATGCTAAAAACAACGCTGTAACAAATAGCGATCAAATGGCGTCTGAAGTAGAACAGCAAGATCAAGCAGATAAACAATCTGTAGCTTTAGCTGAACAAGAAAGTAATCAAAAATTTCAAGCTGGAGAAAACATAGCTAAGCAGGGTATGGAGGCGTATGATAAGTTTCAAAAAGGAGCAGGAATGCTAGCTGCTAATAAGTTAAAAGGAGAAGCTACTAAAAAAGCTGCACAATCTATTGCAGGGGAAGGGTTTGGAAACATAGCTAGAAAAAAAGGAGCAGAAGAAGTTTCTAGTTTATTAGCTTCTCAAGCACCGGGAGCAGGAGCAGCTCCTTTAAATTTAGCAGGAGGTAGTTTACCAACTTATGGATTACCTTCAGTAGCACCACCCCCAATACCAGGAG
>TARA_B110000211_G_scaffold46466_1_pt1 | contig 11865 bp, 3 predicted proteins | sample TARA_B110000211 | Tara Oceans TARA_B110000211 (sample SAMEA4397516) | marine metagenome | biome: Polar Biome; feature: [DCM] deep chlorophyll maximum layer (ENVO:01000326); material: water (ENVO:00002006), including particulate matter (ENVO:01000060) such as... | depth 30 m
GTAAATGTGACATTACATTTCGGAATGTACCAGTTATTAATAATCTCTGGTTCAGTCTGATTTATATCTATTGCCGAGCCTTTAACATCTTCGATGTCGGCTGCGGTGTCTGGCGTAATGAATAAACTACCCAAGCTTGGTGGATTTTCAAATATAGTTTTAGCCAGTCCAATAACTTTAACATGTTTTTGTCCGATATGACACAATCTGTTTTTGAGAGAAAAATCTCCATTTTTACTAATTCTAGCACTAAATCTTAAATAATACATTCTTGGTTCTTCTGGATTAACAGTACCAAGGACTTCAAAATATTTTGCAGCAGTTTTTGCATTTTGAAAATTTGTATTTCCTTTATGCGAAGTTGCTGCTGTATATCCACGTCCAATGACATTGCCCGCAGCATCTTCAAGTATCCATCCGGCATGTGTCAATGACGAATGCAATCTTCCGTGGGAGCCAAACAATTGTACAGAACCATCTCCGCCCTGTCCACTAACCGACCAAGTTTTTGCTATATTGTCGATATCGGAAAAATATTCATTATATTGGTTATATTCTCTTCCACCACCGGCGCCAACTTTAATGTTTATAATATCGCCGGGCGTTGTTTCAAAATCTCCTAGATATGCAGTCATAGCCGCATTGCCACCTTCAGTGGTTGTCCAATCCGAATTACTACCACGACCACCATGTTGTCCAGCTCTACCGCCAGCCCCTGTGCCAGCGGACGATGGAAGCGTTGTAGATTCTCCCGCGCCAGCCCAAAGGTTTATATTATCATCGACGCCGACACTGACACCATCTCTGTTAATAGTTGGAGTTGCTTCCAAAGATTTTACTTCTGCCTGTACGTTTCTAACCTTGGAAATTAGTTCGGGGTGTGTTTGAAATATTTCATTCCCAGAAGAGTCTTCACCGACAAATTGTTTTGCAGACAGTCCCAAAAATCCGTAAGAACCATATGATGATAAATGTCTAGCGAAAAACATACCACTTGTGCGTTTATTGAGTTTTTGAAATAGAACTTCAGCATTTACAGCAGAAACCCAATTTGTTAGTGATTCTAATTCCGATCTTGCTGATGCAAGTTGGCCACTATCAGTTGAGATTTTCATTTCTGGAAAAGGAATTTCCCCTGCACTATATAATGATCTTCCACCGACTCCATTTGGAGATATGGCATTATGTTTATTACCTTCCATTCCTATTACATCTCTATAAACCATATTAACTGGAAAGTTGTTGTTTTCAAAAATATTTTCAAACTTAAATATTTTTTCTCCTTTGAGATCATTAACTGCTGGATCAGTATAATTAAATTCTTTAGGAGAATCTGCTAGTTTATACGAAAGAGAAGTATCAATACCACCCAAAACAGATACTTCACGATTCAAAATATCATCAGTAGATGCGCCGGGAACACTTACACTAAAATCTGTAGACCAAACTTTAGTCATACCTCCGGCATTACCAGACTCAACAGTCCCTTTGATCATTTTATTTTTTATTTGGTCTCCACTGAGAAGGTTTTTTTGGACAGTACCGCTGCCACCACCACCTGTGGCAACAATACGCAATCTTTTAAATTTTTTAGGTATTTCTAGAGTCCAGTTGCCCGGCGCAAACACATTTTCGTTTGTGATTTGGTTGAAATATACTCTTTCAAATTGTGTGTCTTCGCCCATCTCACTACCAATTTCAAATTCCATAGGAGGAATTTCAATACTTGCCTGTGGGTGATAGATTGGAATTTCGATAGATCCTGATGTATCATCTCGGCCGACATATTCTTTTGGTAAATCTTGCAAGTCATACCAGCCATCAATCCCACGACAAAAACTATGAAAACTGTTAGTACATAATTCTGGAATTTGAAAATCATATTGATCTTGCAATCCAGCTCCCCAATAATCCGACCAAGCTACTCGGCCCTGTTTTGGAATATTATTATTGTTGATAGTATCACTTACATTGCTACTGCCTCTATAATATTCTGATATTGCATGATCGGCGGAATTTTCAGACGGCTTAAAATTTACAACAATTTCAGATAGTGTGATTTTTCCAGATTTGGGTAATGTCATTTATTTTACTCTTTTTATTAGGAATTGCGGTATGCCACGATATCGCCGTCACAGTAAATACGCGAAGATGTTGTACCAGACACATCGAGATTTCCGTTTTGAATAGTCAATGTACCATTCATCGTATCCCCACCTATCTTCACATATTTATCCGAAGTTCCATTATATAATGGAGCAAGCATGTCATATAAAGTATTGATTGCTGCTACTATGGATGTTCTATTTGTAATATTTGTGTGTAGACCTGCCAAATTTCCCATCTCAACAGAAAGAGCTTTTGTGGCAACATCTACCTGTAAGTCTGCAATTTTCTGATCATGCACACTATCTCGAACGTCCAATGCTGACAGTTTTGTATCTATTTTTTCGTCCGCGTCTTTTAATGATGTAGCATTTGAAATATAGAAGGTAGACGGGTTTTGTACATATGTACCCGAAGAACTCAGGCCGGCGCCGATTTGTGTTGTCGCCAATTCGCCCTCATTTATACCAACTCTTGTGGTTAATGCCGATAGCGATTGAGTTAATGATACATCTGCAGCTTCTCTTGCGTTTTTTTCATTTGTTACTTGAGTGTTAGTATTGCTCACCTGATAATCAAAATGTTCATTTATAGAAGTCACCAAATCTGATTTTTTAATTTCAACCTTTAAATTGTCCAGATTTCCAATCAAAGCAGAATTTTGATCTGAATGAGAATTTACTTCATTTATCGCATCGACTGCACTTGATTTTGCATCTGTAGTTAAAAAATTTACATTTCCAAGATTGACCACACTTGCTTCGGCATGGGCCATTACAGAATTTGTTTTAATCCGCCACTGTTCAAATGTGTCGGATGGTAAGACATTTACCAATGTTGGATATATTTCAGACATTTATTCTTTCTCCAATATCTTTTTTAATAATTCTTTTATCTGCGACATTTCTAATTTTAATTCTTTTATTTCATCATCGCGTTTGAGACCTACATTTATTCTTTTCATATAATCCATATAAGCTTTGTTATCAGTATTTATGATTGCATTTGACTTGGGATCTCTAACATAATTTAATGCACCTTCTACTTTCAATCTATCTGACATAATTAACTCGCCAATGCAATTATTCGCAAATCGCGCACTCTGGGAACGACCGCCGAGTTGGTAGTTTTGAGGACAATTTTCACCGCAACAGAAGAAAATTCTGGCAAACCTCTTTCGTCAAAATCGTATTCTTTGAAATCGCCATAAGTCGCAGAAGCTGGAGAATATTCGATTGGTCTGTCAAGTAATGTCCAAGGTAATTCTGAAAAAATATCATCATTTGTTGTTTTCAGCCTATAATAAAAATCTATGTCACAACTATTTCTTCTATTCACCGAGGCAAGAATTCTCAAAGAACCAGAAGTTTGATCTAGCGTAACTTCTCTTGTTATATATTTAGTTGCGACCGAGCCGCCAGTAGATTCTGTTTCCTCTATAAATCCAGTATTGACATATCCTGCCACATTTTCTGAAACATCTTTTGGACTGTTGACTTTATTTGAAATCAAAGCAGTACTCAACCTGTGAGTATCTATGATAGGTGATATGTTATCAATTTCACTCCGCAGTTTAAGTCTATATACCAAAGATTTTTTATCAATGTCGGAAGATGCAACATTTGACAATCTCTCATTAAATCGTGTTGCAATCATTTTGGGCATATTGAATTCTATGTTAGAATTTGCACTAAATCCGACATAAGAAGGATCGTTCGCGCCCGGTCTATGAGTATCACTGTCTTGAGAAGTTCCGGACAATCCCCTATATTCATAAGATATACTTGTTCTTGGAAGTTGTATTGTTTGAATGAGTGGTTTCATCAAATCATATTTAAAGTTTGATTTAAAATTTGGAGCAAAAATACTATTACTTTTTGGAGTATATAGATTATCTACAGCTGGCAAATTACTTCCTGTATATGGAATAGTTGTAGTGTTAATTCCTGTGGGGTAAAAGGAATTTCTCATATCAATAGTAAAACTATTATAAGTTGTATGTACTACTTTATGACTGCCGTTAAATGCAGATGCGGGAAATACGTCATACTGTCCAAATATATTGTTAATAGTTACAAAATTATATCCATCAGACGGCCAAAGACTAGAAGGGACACAGCCAGAAGAATCTGAAACAAGAAATGTCACTAATGACGACCCTGTAGTCAATTTCATACTATTTGGTCTGAAATTTACCGACCAAAGATCGTTGTTGTTATCATCCCATTCTGTATTTTGTAAATAAACGGTACTATTAGCATTTGTATTAAATTTCGCACGACTTATTCTAAATTTCAAATCTTCCATCTGATCTGCCGTCCATGTCGAAGCATTTTGAGATTTAAAGAAAACACCGGCATATGGTTGTTTTGAAATAATGCCACTTCCATCTAATGCCTCTTCTCCCAACCTAGCAACATGGGCCCGATATCCTTGTGTGTTTGCGAGAATTACTATACAATATTCTTTCGAATTTTGTACGGCAATCGGTGACGAAAATTCAAACTGCGTTGGCAAAACTCCGTCATCGGAGACTTGTACTCCTTCAGGATATACTATAGAAGTACCCAAAATTTTCGGGCCTGGATATCCGTTTACAGTTTCTCTAAGTTGACATGTTACAGGTAAATATTCATCTTTTGTAGAGAAGAACAATTCTACCGCCGTTATAAATGCGCCGCCTTTTAAATCTATCATAATACTTTGAGCAAGTGGATCTGACCATCCGTCATTGTCGTTGCTGTCATCCTCTGGTATCGCCGCCCGTGTGGTAACATTTGTGCTTGTTCTACTACCTGTGAAAGAAAATGCTTCGGTCTCAAATACACCATCTTGAGAAAATTCTGGTACTCTTGTCAATAATATTTGGTCCTGAACAGATTCAAACACACCCGTTGCAGTATAAGTGGCCTCTGCGTTTGTATCAGAATCTTGTCCATTGCTTACTTGATCAGTAAGTCTGAATATTCTTTCCCCAGTTCTAAATTTGATCTCATCGTTATTGGGAATGTCAAAAATTCCTCTAATTCTGCCTGTGGGATCTGTAGTTAAATTTAAAGAACTAGAGGTAACATTTGAAGTACTATATGTGCCTATATTTCTTTCAGAAAATCCTTGAGGACTTTCTGGATCATTCCATCGAATCAATAGAGGTTCTCCATCTGCAAAACCACTAGAAAAAATTGTTCTGGGACTACTATGGACGAATAAATTTCCAGTATAACCAAAACTATTCATTTCTAGTTCCATAGAATTTGTATTTTTAAAACTAACATCATACAATAATACAAAAAATCCACTGTTTCCGCCAAAAATGACAGCTGTTCCTAAATTGTCTCTTACATTTTTACGCACTGTTCCCATAAATGAAGATGTTATCGTTGGAGTATCTGTTGTTATCATTCGTGCTGTTTTTTTACAGTTCGATGATACATTCTGACCGTCAAAATATGAATAGAGTCTGGTGGACGGTTTCAATCCATCTGCGGCAAAATATACTTCTTTTGATCTGATATAGGGAATAACTTCGGTGCTTACTACGGTGGATCCTAAATTTTGTACTCTATCGCGTGGTCTAACTAGAGTTTGAATTCCGCTGCGAGATTTTTCTCCGGTTGTGCGAGTTAGGGTAGTGGTTGTAGTGGTTGTAGTGGTTCCTGACTGCCGTGTTCCTGTTGTTCTGCTCGATGAGGACGAACCTAGATTAACAGTTCCCGACCAGTTGGTCTGCCAACTATCCCATTCAGTACCCATAACACCATCTTCTGGTAAAATACCGCCCATAACCAAATTGTCAAAATCTCCTCTATTATCTGTCACGATATCCGGTAACTGATTTGTTTCTCTCCAATCATCTGAAGATGGGAATATACCCAAACTTCCTCTGAAAGAAAAAATTGCAAATGGATTAACATTTATAGTTTTAGAAGATTTTTCTTGACGAATTAAATATTCACTTGTATATGGCAACATAATCTTTTGATCTTTGATCGTATATCCAGATGAAAAAATAGGATTCACTTCCATATTTACATTTTTTTCACTAAAAAATGGTCTCAATTCTGATTGATGGGGATCAATAGCTACTCTGTAATCCGGATCGCTAACTGCGCCCATCCGATGATCTTTGAATTGGTCCACAATAAATCCGTTTTTAAACCTATTGTTGCCATTTTCATCAGTTACTTGAAGATCGAGTGTGTCTTTTTCTAAAAGATTAAGACTAGTGTAATATTCTAAATTGGTAATTCTTTTATCCAATGCTCCGATATCGCGCATCGTATATCTTTTGTTGTCTAGCATTGTTACATGAACATTAGGAGGGCCCTGAGTATATGGGTCCGTTTCCAATAAATATAAGACCATTCCATCATCAGGATCTTCTGGAAATTGTGGAATATCTGCCGCAGCACCGTATTGCAATCTAACAGCACCGGAAATATCCATATACAATTTATCTTTTCTGCCAAGATATGCCCGCAGATCGGCACTTATTGCACTATTATGTATAGGATATTCCGAAGGAGTAATTACTACTCCCCTGCCAAGAGGAAGTCCTGTCAATTGTTGATATTCTGCGACAGGCCTAAAATCGAGAAAATCACTCAATCTTCTTGAATCAAAGAATGGAATATCGTCATAATTAGGATACGAATCTACAGAAGCATATCCTCCACTGCCACTATGTTCCCAATAATCATATATTACTACTGGACGACCAGAGCATGGCAAACTTGAAGATTTGAGATTTATTTTCCCTAGTTGTATTATTGAATTTTTTTGGCCATCAAATAAAATAAATCTATCAGTGAGATCGTTAATCTTAGCAGGAATTTCGGCTGGTTGGTTTATAGCAGTTATCCCATTTATCCATAACGATTCTATTTCGGTTTTAAATGGATTGATAACATCATCCACAGTTAGTTGACTAATGACACCATCTAATGTACCAGAAGATGGAGTCAAATTTATATTAAATGGGCTAGCTCCAGTTTGTTCATAAAAATCATATGCCTTTTGTGCAAACTCAAAATCTTCTACCGTCATTTCGTGTAAATTTTTCTTTGTGGCCCCAGCCAAATCTGTTCTATAAGCATGAGTCGTGACAGAACATGTGTCATATACTTTAGTGAGTTTAGAAATATCTGCCCTTTTTAATAGAAATTCTTTTGTAGTAACTTGAACCAAACCCGAAACGGAATCTCCAACATCAAATGTTTTTTGAAAATTATTATTTGCAGTTTTTCTCAAAAATGGAATATCATTCTGATATGGTATAGCATCGGTCCTGCCAGTGGTGGTCGCATCTGCATTATCATAAGGCACAGAGTTTACTATGCCTCCGGTGATATTTAAAAGAGAATATGGCAACTCTATTTCATTCAATACTTTATTTTTTGTTTTTTCTCTAACTTCTCTTTTTTGAATAGGTACGATCAAATTCACATTGATATCTAGTGATGCACTAGCATCAAGTGTAAGGACTACTGTGTCTCTGTTTGCGTTATGGGTGATGCCAGTGATAGCTCCGGCAATACCTTCGCCCGTGCCGTTGGAATATACAGAATAAAGATCATCATTATTAGACACAAAGGCTTCATTGCCAGTAATGTTTAATGTAACTTCATCTATTCCAGCATTGGTCACAATGTTTCCGGTCATTTTCCTCAGAACCATATATTGTGTATCTACTGTAGAATTTCCACTAATAGGATCAATATTTCTAACTGTTTGGACCCAATCATGACCTAGATTTATCAAACTTCCAGATTCTTGATTTGAATTTTGTAGAATTGTTGTATTAAATACCCTTGCACTAGTTTGGTTTATCGAGGCACCACCGCCAGCAACCGGAAAATCGCCTGAGACTGCATGAGTTGCTTCATTTATAACTGCGTTAAAATTAATCGACTGACTTAGTAGACCAGCAGTTCCTGCGGTCTCTGTATTACCAGCATTTAGTGGTTTTACCAAAAGAGCAGGAGATACTTTTGTGGTTGGATAATTAATCGCCCGGATGTTTTTGTCGTACTTATCAAAAATTAAAGATTTTGACGTAAACGTTCCGGCCTGATCCGTCAAATCTATCTTCATAAGAATATTTGCTGCGAAATTGAATGTCGCGGGATGTACATCTTCTGAAACAATAGATCTGGCTGAAGACATATCATATTTCTGAGCCCCCGAAAGTCTCGGATTATTTTCATATGTTATGTCATATAGGTAGACTTTGTAAATTGCGCTCGGCAGAGGTGAAGCAGGCGGACTGAAATCATTCTGGTTCGTAGTATTTGTTTTTGTACCATCAAAAAATTCCACCGATTTAACTTTTGCACTGGCTATTACATCTACTCCGTATTCATTAGCCCCAGAAGCAGGAAAACCATCAGGAGCAGTATGATCAAAAGTGATTGCGGTCGGCACAGCCCCTACAGTTGCACTTACGGCGACAAATCTATCTCCGGCTGCCGGCCCTATGTGTTGATTTACTAAGAAAACATTGGCGTCTATGTCCGGCAATCCTTTTACGTCCGATACATATATAAAAGTTCCCAAGTCAACAGGAATATATTCGTTATTTTCCTGATAAGTTGTCCTAGAGCGTTCATACATAACATATTTATTTGCCTTTGATGCAGGTCTTCTTTCTACTTCATATCCACGGACATAAGCCTTTCCAGATTCAAGTCCGATAGCGATTTTGTCTCTGGCAGCATCCACCAAATTTGAATGTGTCAGGCCAGGATAATATTTTGTTCCTGTGTCATCCAAATTTTGTTCTGGATACGTTTCTCTGTCAATTACTGTTACTATATGTGCCTGTCCTTCGTCGTTGACAACCATGCCCAGATCATTTGGAAATCTAGTCAGAGCGTAATTTTTTGCGGCAACTTCGGTATCAAATGTCAAATCTGACATATCAAAAACACCGTTGTTTTTATTTTCGTGGAACCAATGTCTTATGTCTATTCCAAAAGGCCGTACGGTATAATTTCCAGATTCGTCGTGTGTCCTTCTAGCCAAAGTTTCCATTATTGTGTCATATTCGGCGGATTCGATTAGGTGAGTAACAACGCCTTCTTCTACAACAAGTAATTCTATAAAGTTTTTAGTATCTATTGAATTTGCTTCTCTTTTAGTTAATTTTAGAGAAACTTTCAATCTATCCGCGCCGGGCGAATTTTGATTTATAGTGCCAAGAGCATTATCTAGTAATGATGTATCATCGTTGGATGATATCACAGTTTCTTCAATTTCTAAACCAACTTTGAAAGTAGGATCGGCTACATATTTGTTCAAAATAATTTTTTGAGTATCAACTCTAATCATTTTTCCTTGAATATAATAAACACCTTCCTCGATATATGCAATACTGCCAAAACCTATCGGATTAGTTATTTGAGAGTTGGTTTTAACCACGGCTTGTAAATTTTCTTCGCCGGTTGTAACAAATAAAGTTTCGCCTTCCACAAATGTAGTTGTCTGGCCAGAAGAAATTGTAACAACTTCTCCATTAACCGTAAATTCAGTAGTTCCGGGCGATGTATTTTGTATAGGATTGGAAGTTCCATCTCCTGCCACATCAACAGTGACACTAGATTCTGAGGCCCCTTCAATATACTTCAAATACAAAGTATTTGGTTCATCATTTGTATCATCTATTATACTATCACTATTTAAGTCTACTGCGTCTGCATAATGGACAACTAATGCCCTTACACCAGTTTTATCGCCCTGTAAAATTTTTCCAACAAAGCTTGCACCTGAAAGCAAATCGCCCAAAAGATCGACTTTGACATAATTCGCCCTTTGATCCAAGGCAATTTGGCCGGGAATTACCATAGAACCTTCTTTGAAAAAATGATCTGATAAACTTGATACTTGGTTCTGTAACAAACTTTGCAATTGTGTCAATTCTCTTGCCTGAACAGAATTGCCAGGCTTGAATAATATTTGTAAGTAACCTTTATTTACGTCATAATCGTCAAAATAAGGCGAGACATTAAGATTTAAAGTCATATTTTTTTTCTCTCATTTGGGCAGTATTAAAATTCAAAGACAACCTTGATATCTTCGATTTGGTCTATGGCGCGGGATACAGGTTGTCTGTTTTCAGTATATAGAATCTTACCAGAACCGGCCTCGACGTCAAATGTAGTCTGAGTTCCGGATACACCAGAAACTTGTTTATTATATTGCAAATTTTTGGGTCCGCGCATCGATTCTTCTGTTGCGGGAATTGTACCGCCATATTCTAACGGATCTGCAACGATTGATATTTGTCTAAATACCGAATCTGCACCACTGGTGGGGAACATTGGTTCTGTTACAAGAGCGGGACTTCCCGAAGTATCATATCGCGTAGACTGTTCATCATATTCTAATTTCATTGCAATCATCATATAATATCCACCCAATTCTTCGACGGCATTAAAACCATGACCCTGTTCAGGTGAAATAATTGGTTTGACTTTACACGAATTTACATTGATAGCACCACCGGTCGAGTGAATAACATTTCCAGTTGTTATATAAGCCGAATCTATATGTGTATATGCAGATCCTTTGTTGGTGATAATAATTTTAGAAATTTTTCCATTAGTTACTTGACCATAAGCTGCAAAACCAGATCCTGCTGAAGAGGTGACAGTTAATGCCGGAGCGATAATATAAGTAATACCCGCACCATTAATAGTAAATGTTCCATCTGTTGTTATTGAAGCGTTTCCACTTGGATCTACCGTCCATGCAGTAATTTCTCTTTGTTCTATAGTTGCACTGTCGTATGCAATTAAATGATATCCCAGATAATTTGGTCCGGCCTGAGTAAATCCTGTGAGAGTTTGTGAAACTGTATTGGTAAGTGTATCTGTAGAATTTATAATCGGATGATATCCAATACCACCACTGACAATACCAGCATTCTCATTTGGGAGAATTTTTACATGTTCTATTTCACCGGAAACTGCAGCTGCAGCCTGTTGAATATCCCATTGAACATCTGCCGATGTTAAATTTGCCATATCATTATTTGGATCGCTACTTATTCTGTCCACTGGAATATAATCTTTAGTTAAAAACTTCAAAGAGTTTGAAAGAGAAATAGAATACATATACTTCCAAATATACCCATCAGTTTGTTCGACTAAAGCAGAAGTTGTATGCGTTGGTTTTTCTGTCGATGCCACTACAACAACAGTTTCAGTATCGTTAGTATATGTCATGTTATTAATACATTTATACACGTTATATTGATTTACACCTTCTGCTATCACATACGAATTAGGTATAATTTCTTCTGCAACATCATGTTCGTACATTGTATAGACAGTACCAGTTTTCCAGTTGACTCTTGGGATTGCAAGAGTCATGTCAGAAACGCCCACTTTTTTCATAGAAATATGTTCCGACTTTACTGCATATCCATATCCAATTGAATCTTCAGGCGTTGGCGGATTTGCATCATTTACCCAAGGTGTATCTTTACCAATACCCATATAAAGGTTATTATAAACAGAAAGGCCCTGATGGGACCATCGACAATCATTGTCTACAATTTCGCCCCCGGCGGGTGCAGGCCCTGTGCCAGAACCTGCGGAAGTTCCTGTGGTTATACAAATGAATAAATTTTCATTGTTTATGACACTATCTCCTAGTGCATATGAAGTTCCTGTTTTCCAAATTGGTGCGGATCTGTTAATAGATTGCAAAAACTCCTGAGCATTAAATATTCTCAGTTTATTTGTGATAATAGCTGCC
>TARA_B110000211_G_scaffold108525_1_pt1 | contig 11861 bp, 9 predicted proteins | sample TARA_B110000211 | Tara Oceans TARA_B110000211 (sample SAMEA4397516) | marine metagenome | biome: Polar Biome; feature: [DCM] deep chlorophyll maximum layer (ENVO:01000326); material: water (ENVO:00002006), including particulate matter (ENVO:01000060) such as... | depth 30 m
ATCAAAAAAAGAGTCAAGACTTAAGTTTTGAGATTGCAAATAGATGCTTAAATTTAGACATTTGGAATAACGAGAATTATCATGTTTTTTTCCCTATTGAAAAGCAAAATGAAATAGACTCAAAGCTTATTATTCAAATAATTCAAGGAAAAGACAAGAACGTTATCCTTCCAAAAATTAACTTAAAAGATAACAACATGATTAATTATCTGCTTACGGATTCTACCTTGTTTAAAGTTAATAAGTTAGGAATTTCAGAACCTATTTCAGGAATTGAAATAAAACCAGTTCAGTTAGACGTGGTGTTTATTCCCCTGCTTTCTTTTGATAAAAGCGGTCATCGGGTTGGTTATGGTGGTGGATATTATGATAGGCTTCTTGAAAAATGCTCAAGGAATTGCATTAAAATTGGGCTTTCTTTTTTCGATCCAGAAGATAGGATCGAGGACATTACACAAAGTGATATTAAAATGAATCACTGTATTACTCCAAATAAAATATATGATTTTTAAGGAAAAATTCTTTTGTTAAAGACTAGCATTATTCCTATTCCAGTGCTAATGGCGGTATCGGCTATATTAAAAACTGGTTCAAAAAAAGTGAATTCATTTCCCCCAAAATATGGAATCCAATTAGGCCATTCCCAACTTAATATAGGAAATTGAAGCATGTCAACAACATTGCCATGAAATAATGAATCATAACCATTTCCTGGGCTAAAAGAAGCAACATTATAATAACTACCAGTAAATAAATATCCGTAAAAAACAGAATCAAGAATATTGCCAATAGCCCCTGCTAAAATTAGAGTCAAGCATATTACAAGTAATTTACTGGCATGAATTTTAATACTATCATACAGCCAATAAAAAATCCCAGAGACAGCAATTACCCTAAATAATGTGAGCATTAACTTTCCGCTTCGTTCACTAATAAAAGGAATGATATCATTGATTTTTGTTCCCCAAGCCATTCCTTTATTTTCAATAAACAAAATTTTAAACCAGCCCCAATTTAGAAGAGCTGCTTCTCCGTAGAGTGTAAGAGGAAAATTAAGTTTTATATAAATTTTAGAAACTTGATCAACTACTAAAATAAACAAAATTATTAATAAAGATTTTTTTAAACTCATAAAATTTAAAACAGAAAATTAAGAGAAATCTGGATTTATTTTTGAAGATTTTTAGCTTCAATACTTAAAGTAGCATGTGGAACTAACTCAAGTCTTTTCTTGTTAATTAATTTGCCAGTGACTCTACAAATACCATACGTTTTATTTATTATTCTAATAAGGGCACTATTCAAATCTCTGATAAATTTTTCTTGTCTTATGGCAAGTTGAGTATTAGCTTCCTTGGACATAGTTTGCGATCCTTCTTCAAAAGCTTTAAAGGTAGGGGAAGTGTCTTCTGTTCCATTATTCCCATCGTTCATATACGCGCTTTTGATTAAAGCCAAATCACTTTCAGCTTTTGTTATTTTACTTTCAATTAACAATTTAAATTCTTTTAAATCTTTGTCAGAGTATTTTGTGATAGCCATGATTAAATTATTTTATTAATACAAATTTTAGTTTTAATATTATCAAAGGAGATTTCAATTCCTTCGCTTAAAACATCAAAGAACTCTAAATTTTCAGCTAGAGTTTCGCTTAAAATATAAGCTCTATTTTCAAAAATAGCTTTTTCAATGATATTATCCTTCTGAATTTTTAAATTAATTTTATCAGTAACTAATAGTCCAGTTTCCTTTCTTAAATTTTGAATACGATTAATTAGCTCCCTACAGACACCTTCATTAATTAATTTAGGATTTAGCTGAACATCTAAAGCTACTGTAATATCATTCTCTGAAGCAACTAACCACCCTTCTATATCTTCAGAAACCACCTCTAAGTCTGTTGGCTCAAGAATAATTTTTTCTGAATTAAATTCTATAGTAATTGACTCTCCGTTTTCTATTTTTTGAATATCAGCATTATCAAATGCTTTTATTTTATTAGTTACTTGAGAAAGGGTTTTGCCTAATTTAGGGCCTAAAGCTTTAAAATTAGGTTTAACTTTTTTAACTAGAATACCAGAAGAGTTACTAATTAATTCTACTTTTTTTACGTTAACTTCTGATTTAATTAAACCAGAGATTTCGCTTAATTCCACTTTTTCTTGATCAGTAAAATAGGGAATCATTATTTTTGAAAGCGGTTGGCGAACTTTTATTTTTTCTTTTTTTCTTAATGAAAGAACTAAAGAGCAAATTATTTGTGCTTTTCTAATTTTCTTTTGCAAATCAACATTAATAAAAGCACTGTTGCTTTTGGGAAAATCAGAATGATGAACAGATTCGTTTAAATTAGAATTCGTGTTTGAAGTTAAGTCAAGATATAATCGGTCCATATAAAAAGGAGCTATTGGAGAGGACATTTTAGAAACCTCTACTAGACAAGTAAAGAGAGTCTGATAGGCGCTAATTTTATCTTCACCATAGGAACCTTTCCAAAATCTTCTTCTAGAAAGTCTAACATACCAATTGCTTAAGTAAAGTTGAAGGAATTTGGAAATAGACCTTGCAGCTCTAGTTGGCTCGTAGTTTGAATAATGATCATCAACTTCAGCGATCAATGAATTTAACTCAGACAAAATCCACCTGTCCATTTCCGGCCTTTTATTATGATCTATATCCTTTTCAGAATATGTAAAATTATCAATATTAGCATAGAGAGAAAAAAACGAATAAACATTGTATAGTGTTCCAAAAAATTTACGCTTACTTTCTTGAATTCCTTCTAAATCAAATTTTAAATTATCCCATGGGTTTGCATTACTAATCATATACCACCTTGTGGCGTCAGGTCCAAATTCTGATATAGTTTTAAAGGGATCAACAGCATTGCCTAGCCTTTTAGACATTTTTTGACCATTTCTATCAAGAACTAATCCATTTGATATTACATTTTTATATGCTATAGAATCAAAAACCATTGAACTAATAGCATGTAAAGTATAAAACCAACCTCTAGTTTGGTCAACACCTTCTGCGATGTAATCAGCTGGAAAAGCTTCATTTTCATCGATCATTTTTTTATTTTCAAAGGGATAATGCCATTGGGCATAGGGCATCGACCCGGAATCAAACCAAACATCAATTAAATCTGATTCTCGAAACATTTTTTGTCCACTTTTAGAGGATAATATAATTTGATCAACAACATTTTTATGTAAATCAATTTGATCATAATTTGAGTCAGCCATATTATTGACTTCAAAATTTTTAAATGGATCAGAACTCATGAATCCTAAAGAAATCGATTTGAAAATTTCATTTTTTAGCTCTTCCATGGAACCAATAATTATAGACTCCTTAGTGTCTTCTGACCTCCAAATAGGAAGAGGAATTCCCCAAAATCTAGATCTAGATAAATTCCAGTCATTTGCGTTTAGAAGCCAATTACCAAATCTACCTTCGCCAGTTGATTTAGGTTTCCAGTTTATTGTATCGTTTAGTTTTTTTAAACTGTCCTTCTTTTCAGTCACTTTAATGAACCAAGAATCTAAAGGATAGTATAGTATAGGCTTGTCAGTTCTCCAACAATTAGGATAACTATGAACATATTTTTCAACTTTAAAAGCTTTGTTTTCTTCTTTTAATCTTATCGCTATCTCAACATCTACAGACTTCTCTGGAGCTTCGCCTTCTGGATAATAAGCGTTTTTAACATACTTTCCTCCAAGTTCCCCAAGCTCTTTTCGAAACCTGCCTTGTAAATCAACTAGCGGAACTAGTTGTTGATTTTCATTATAAATTAAAAGAGGAGGAATCTCAGGGCTAGCCATTTTAGCAACCTTAGCATCATCAGCGCCAAAAGTTGGCGCAGTATGAACTATCCCAGTTCCATCTTCAGTCGTTACAAAATCTCCAGCTATAACTCTAAAAGCATTTTGAGAGTTTTCATAAGGAAGAGGAGCGCCATTCCACAACTGTTCGTATTTAACATCAATTAAATCATTTCCAATAAATGATTTTTCAACAATAAATGGAATTTTATTCTTAGATTTTATGTCAAATTTTAACTCTAATTTGTTTTGCACTTCAGTAAACCCATTTTTAAAAACCTTACTAACTAAATCCCTTGCAAGAATTACGCTAACGGGCTCGAAAGTATATTGATTAAAAGTTGAAATTAACACATAATTAATTTTTTGACCTACAGTTAAAGCGGTATTTGAAGGAAGTGTCCATGGAGTTGTTGTCCAGGCTAAAAAATAAACCGAATCAAATGATTTCAACTCGTCAGGAAGAGTTTCGTTTATTGCTTTAAACTGGGCTATCACTGTTGTGTCAGTTACGTCTTGATAGGTTCCAGGTTGATTTAATTCATGTGAACTTAACCCTGTTCCAGCTTTTGGAGAATACGGCTGTATGGTATAGCCTTTGTAAATTAATTTTTTATCGTAAAGTTGTTTTAATAGCCACCATACAGTTTCAATATACTTTGATTTATAAGTTACATATGGATTTTCTGTATCAACCCAATAACCCATTTTTTTTGTGAGATCGTTCCATACATCAGTATATTTCATGACAGCTTTTTTACAAGCTTTATTATAATCTTCTACAGAAATTTTAGTTCCGATATCCTCTTTAGTTATTCCAAGATCTTTTTCAACACTAAGCTCTATAGGAAGTCCATGAGTATCCCAACCAGCCTTTCTGTTAACTTCGAATCCTTTTAAAGTTTTGTATCTGCAAAAAATATCTTTTATACTTCTTGCCATCACATGATGAATGCCAGGCATACCATTTGCTGAAGGAGGCCCTTCATAAAAAATGAACTTGGGAGCCCCTTTTCTTATACTGATGCTTTTTTCAAAAGAATTATTCTTCTCCCAATCTATAAGAATTTCATCAGCAACTTGTGATAAATTTAAGCCTTTGTATTCTTTAAATGCCATTTGATTAAATCGAAATTTGCTAAGAAGCGAAAGTAACTATTTTAGATGAAATTTTTAGAACTTATAAATTAAAACAACATTTAAGTTTCTACCTGGAGCTGAGATTCCAGAAGCAAATTCTCTATAATGTAAATCAAAAATATTGTCTAAAATAAGGGTTGTTTTAAAATTATTAGAAAACTCATATGAAGAAGAGAGTTTTAAAATACTCCATGATGGCATCCCGTAAAAGTATGAGTCTAATCCTTGGAAAATTTCAGGAGTTTCCTCTAAGCCATCTTCTCCCCCAATACTATATTCATCAGGATTTTTGGAATTAGAAAACCTGTAAGCTAGTTGAGTCTCTGATTTTTTGAAAAGTATTTTTAAAGAAAAATATCCAAAAAATGGAGAAATAGAGGGTAAGGGGTGTTCATTTTTAACGCTTGCTCCATTGGTATAAGTTAGGTTTCCGGCAAACAATAGATTACTGTAAATATGGGCTTTTAAGTCTAGAGTTCCTCCATAAATATAGGCACTACCTTTATTAACATTAGCCATTGTAATAACTTCTTCAGAATTAAAAATAATAGTTGAGTCATCATCAGTAGAAGTATCATTTATTATTTCAAAATAATCTCTTGTAATATGTTTGGAAATATGAGTATAATATGCATTTAAAGAAAGGACATTTCGTCTATTAAAGGACTTAGAAAACCCTAATTCTGTATTGTAGGCATATTCCGGCTTAAGTTCAGCATTTGGAACCGAAAGAACTCCCTTTTGCTCTCTAATCTTTCCTATGTCATCAATGTTAGGCGATCTAAATCCGCTGGAAAAATTAGCATTAAATTGCCAATTTTTATCTGACCTTAGCACATAGCCAACACTACTTGTTAAAGAAGAATTTTGAAAATGAATATCATAAATATTTGCATTTATTATTGCCTGATCATTCCACTTGGCCTTTAACTGTGTATTGGTATATCTCATTCCAACATTCATATTAGATTTTTGAGAAAGGTCTTTTCTGTATTCATAATAAGCGGCAGCTGTTGCGTAATGACCCTCATCACTTGGATATCTTGTTGGAACATCATAATCTACTCCATCTTCAATTAATTCGTTTGAAGAACCTAGAGTATAATTTTTGACGTAAGCTTTAGAATTAACATTATTATAAACATACTCGAATCCGTAGGCTAAGGAAGATCTGTTGGAATGGAGTTTAATAAAATCTGAATTTATTGAAAAAATATTTAAACTCTCTAGTTGATTAGTTTTAGAAAGCTCTTGGAATTTTCTGAAATGACGAGATTCTCCAATATTTTGATATGCAATTAATAGCTTCACTTTATCACTTAATTTTTTCTTTTTAGAAAAGCTTAAAGCGGATGAAATCATTGTTCTTTTTTGCGGACCATATCTCCATCCGGAATACTTATAATCACCATTTTTTGTTTCATTAAGCTTGTCAAATCTATTTATGTCAGATGATTTAGAGTGCTGAAAGTTCAAAATCATATTAGACGATTCAGACAGCATGATATTAAATTTTTGCATAAAATCATATTGATGATATGCTGTGTTTAATTGAGTTTTTGGATTAGAGTTTTTAATATCGAGGAGATTATAAATGTTTGAATCTAAATAATGGTTGTCTAAACCCCAATCTTTAAAACCATGATTTCTTTTAGAACCCATTACTATATCTCCAAATTTTGAAAAAGAAATATTGGTATAGCTTGCCCATCTTTTTTCACTGTGTTCAAAATCTAAATTCTGAATAGTGTTATGTAGCCTTGGATTAAATGAAGACATTCCTTTAATAGTCCATTTTTTTTCATTGTTAATTTTAGGGGTTTTTGTATAGTAATGGACTACTCCTCCTAAAGCGTCTGAGCCATACCCAACAGAAGAAGGACCGTAAATTATCTCAGTTCTTTCTAAACTATTAGGATTTATAGTAATGGAATTTTGAAGATGCCCAGATCGATAAATTGCATTATTCATTCTTACCCCATCAATCACAAGTAAAACTCTATTAGCTTCAAAACCTCTAATCACTGGACTCCCTCCCCCACCTTGTGATTTTTGAACTCTAACCCCACTAGCATAAAGCAATAAATCTGCAGATGTTTGGGGCATGTTTAGCTCTAAATCTCTTTGAGTGATTAACGAAACTTGTTTAGATATTTTTCCTTTATCTTCTTTATTTCGGGCAACTGATAAGATGATTTCATTTAACTTTTGTGTATTTGAATCCATAAACAAAATTGATTTGTCAACAGAAAAATTTGATTTGGCGAGAATCAGTTTTTTGTAAGACAAATGGCTAAAAACAAGAGTATCATTTTTATTAAATTTTGAAAGATCTAAAACTCCTTCAGAATTTGAAAGAACAGAAATGGTTCTTTGCGTATTGTAGACAGTTGCATTGCTAATTTCTGAATTATCTTGAGAATCTTTTACAATTAATTCTTGCGAAAAACTATTCCAACAAACTAGGCAAATAGCAACCACTAAAATGTTTTTACTTTTTAAAAAGATCATACATAATATTAAGGGATAAAGGTCTTTTAAACTCTGGTAAATGGAATTGCATATATTTCATTAAAAACTCTAATAATTCTTTTCTTTTGTGTGAAGAATCGATATTTAACAGTACGGCATCAAAATCTGTGCCTAAAAACTCTTTAAAATGATTAACTACACTTCCTTGAATACAATATAGCGATTTGGAAGGCCTGCAAAAAACACCATTTATGATGTCAAAACTACTAAGTGTGATGAGGGATATATCAGGAGAAACTCCTAAATGTTTCAACAATTTAGTAATAAATTGAATATGAAAATTCACAAAATTTTCTGAGGAGTCTAACCATATCAAAGATGTTTTTATAAAGTCATAAAAAGATTTGTTTTTTTCTTCTTCTAGAATACTTTTAGATAAGATTTCGGAAAGAAACAATACTATGGTGTTTTTTAAAACATCAACATGAATAGTTTTGTAGGGTTCTATTATTTTGACTGAACGAAGACTTTCAAGAGTCCCTTTATTTCTATGATTTGCATCAATCTCAAGAATTGTTAGCGGTTGAAAAAATCCAATATTTATTGTTTTTTTTTTTACAGATCTAATCCCTTTAATTAAATAAGATTTTAATCCGTCAGATTGAGTGAAACATTTAACAATTATACTAGTTTCAGAATACTTTAAATAGCTTAAAACTATAGCTTCAGTCGAGACTAGCATGTGGAGAGAATTGGGTTAAATTAAAAACATATATTAGACGACACCTTGCGCTAACATGGCGTCAGCTACTTTTATAAAACCGGCAATATTTGCACCTTTCTCATAATTAACATACCCATTTTCATCACCATGAGTTAAGCATGAGTTATGAATATCTTTCATTATCCCTTTCAATTTATTATCTACTTCTTCTCTTGACCAACTGTATCTTAGAGAATTTTGAGCCATTTCAAGTCCTGAAACAGCAACTCCACCTGCATTTGAAGCTTTCCCTGGAGCATACAGTATCTTATGAGCTTTAAAAACAGCAATAGCTTCGGGCTCACAAGGCATATTGGCTCCTTCGCTAACACATATACATCCATTTTTTATCAAAATTTCAGCATCTTTTAATTTTAATTCGTTTTGTGTAGCGCAAGGTAAGGCAACGTCGCACACAAAATTCCAAGGTGTTTCTTTTTCGAAAAATTTTGCGTTAGGATATTTTTTTACATACTCATGAATTCTTCCTCTTTTATTGTTCTTCAGGTCCATAACAAACTCTAATTTTTCTTGACTAATCCCATCAGAATCATAAATTGAACCTGACGAATCAGATAAAGAAATTACTTTAGCTGAAAGTTGAATGCATTTTTCAGCTGCGTACTGCGCTACATTTCCGGATCCAGAAATTACGACTGTTTTCCCTTTAATAGTGTTATTCACATGATTGAGCATGTTTTCAGCAAAATAAACAGTCCCATATCCAGTAGCCTCAGGTCTTATTAATGAACCTCCCCATGAAAGCCCTTTTCCAGTAAGAACTCCAGTAAATTCTTTTTTTAATTTTTTATATTGACCAAACATATAACCTATTTCTCTTCCGCCAACCCCAATGTCCCCAGCAGGAACATCGGTATTAGGACCAATATACCTATAAAGTTCCGTCATAAATCCTTGGCAAAATCTCATTATTTCACCGTCACTTTTGCCCTTTGGATCGAAATCTGATCCACCTTTTCCTGCCCCCATTGGAAGAGTGGTTAAACTATTTTTAAAAACTTGTTCAAAAGCTAAAAACTTTAAGATGCTTAAGTTTACCGAAGGATGAAATCTTAAACCCCCTTTATATGGTCCAATAGCAGAACTCATTTGTACTCTGTAGCCTCTATTCACTCTAATCTCTCCTTTGTCGTCAACCCAAGCCACTCTAAACATAAGAACTCTTTCAGGCTCAACCATTCTCATTAGAATATTTTTTCCGTGATATATTTTTTTTGAGACAATGTAAGGAATAACCGTTTCTGCAACCTCTCTAACTGCCTGCATAAATTCAGGCTCTTGAGAATTTTTTTTATCAATTTCAGCTATAAAATTTTCAATATCTTTTTTCATAATAAAACGAATTAAAATTTATAAATACTATTCTAAATTTAAAACAATTAACTTAAATATATGCAATGTTAGCCTATAGCTTGTTTTAAATCTTCAATTAAATCTTCAGCATCCTCAATCCCAACACTAAGCCTTATTAAGGAGTCTATAACTCCAGACAGCTCTCTTTGATCTTTAGGGATTGAGGCATGAGTCATTGAAGCAGGGTGTCCAGCAAGACTTTCTACGCCTCCTAGCGATTCGGCAAGGGTGAATATTTTTAAATTTTCAACAACACGTATTGCTTGCTCATAATTATTGCCTTTTGTTGTGAATGAAATCATTGCACCAAAATCAGTCATTTGATTTTTTGCTATTTCGTGATTTGGGTGAGACTTAAAGCCAGGCCAAAATACTTTTTCAATTTTTGTATGAGACTCTAAAAAAAAGGCAATTTTTTTTGCATTTTCACAATGCCTAGCCATCCTTACGTGGAGAGTTTTAATCCCCCTCAAGGCTAAAAAACTGTCCATTGGACCACAAATGGCACCACTTGCATTTTGAATAAAATAAAGTTGATCTGAGATTTTCTTATTATCGGTAACTAAAGCTCCTAATATGACATCGCTATGTCCTGCTAAATATTTTGTTGCAGAATGCATCACAATGTCAGCTCCTAAATCTAAAGGTTTTTGTAAAAAGGGAGTTGCAAAAGTATTATCTACAGCTAACAGGATTTCATTAGCCTTAGCTATTTTGCTTAGCGCTTTGATGTCAACTATACTCATCATTGGGTTAGTAGGGCTTTCAATCCAAATCATTTGTGTTTTCACATTTATTAAGGCTTCAACATTAGCAATATTTTGCATATCAGTAAAATGAAATTTAAGACCATATTTTTCAAAAATTTTAGTAAATAGTCTGTATGAACCCCCATATAAATCGTTGGTAGAAATAATTTCATCTCCTGGTTTAAATAATTTTAAAACAGCATCTATAGCTGCTAAACCAGAACCGAATGCTAAACCAAATTGACCATTTTCGATACTTGCTAACGAACTTTCCAAAGCATGTCGCGTTGGATTATGAGTTCTGCTATATTCATATCCTTGATGTTTACCTGGGCTCGACTGTGAATAGGTAGAGGTTTGATAAATGGGAGGCATGACCGCACCATAGCCTTTTTCAGTAATTTGTCCCCCATGAATGGTTTTAGTGTTGAATTTCATTTCTTTTTTAGACATTTATTATAAATTAATAGGTCAAAGATATATTATCTTAAAATAATCTTATAGTTTTATATTTAAATGAATAAATTATATTATTTATCTACTTGCTCTACCTGTAAAAAAATTATTAATTCATGGAAATTAAATAAGTCTATTAAGCTTATAGACGTTAAAAAAAATCCTATAAACTCAAAAGGACTTGAAGCAGTGTATTTGATTTCTAAAAACTATGAAAATATATTTAACAAAAGAGCATTACTGTTTAGAGAAGTAAAAAAAGAAACAAAAAAGATAACTGAAAACACTTATAAAGAGCTGATTTTAAAGCATTATAGTTTTTTGAAAAGGCCAATATTGATTATTGGCAACAAGCTTTTTATTGGAAACTCTAAAGAAACTGTTTTAAAAGCCAAAATTGAACTAGAGAAACTATAAGTTAAGCTAAATAAAACAGCTGTTATTGATGTTTTTGGTATTTTTAAATAAACTTTTAACAATGAAAATAAACCAATTCTTTTTTTCTTTTTTTATAATATTAATTTTAGGCTGTGGTAATGACAAAAAAGTACCTAAAAAGTTAACTTATCAAAGAACTCAATCTCCATCTGAAGTTGTTGCAAAAGAAGTTCAACAAACTCCTATTGACTTAAAGAATAAAGGAATTGGTCCTATTAAAAAAATTATTTTTTCTGAAAAAACAGACCTTAGTTTAGCAGAGAACGGTAAAAACATCTTTAACTCTAAGTGTACTGCATGTCACAACGCTAATAGGAGATTAATTGGACCGCCAATGAAAGGAATTTACGAAAGAAGAAGTCCAGAATGGGTTATGAATATTATTTTAAATCCTGATGAAATGTTAAAAAAGGATCCTACAGCTAAAGCACTTCTAAAAGAGTATAATAATATAATGATGCTAAATCAAAATATAACTGAAGATCAAGCGCGTGCTTTATCAGAATATTTTAGAACACTTTAATAAAAAATCATGTCTGTCAACAAGTTAGTTTCGATTATTTTTTTAATCAATATTTTTTTAAGTTTTTCTCAAGATGAGTCCACACCAACGGAAATTTGGAACCCTGTTCCTATTAG
>TARA_B110000211_G_scaffold7265_1_pt1 | contig 11859 bp, 8 predicted proteins | sample TARA_B110000211 | Tara Oceans TARA_B110000211 (sample SAMEA4397516) | marine metagenome | biome: Polar Biome; feature: [DCM] deep chlorophyll maximum layer (ENVO:01000326); material: water (ENVO:00002006), including particulate matter (ENVO:01000060) such as... | depth 30 m
ATAGCCTGCCGCTTGCTGCATTTTACTGACATCCAAAGGGCGAAAGTTCCAGGTTACTTCTTTATCCATTAATGCAGGCCGCATAGGGTGATTATAGATCACGTAGCGGTATTGGCGAGCTGTGGCACTAAAACGCGCATGGAACTTTTCATCGACCGAATGAGCCCATTGAATGGCCACATCATCAGGTAGGTTCATATTACCCCCGTGGGTCCACGCTCGCAGTGGCCTCTGCGCCAAGGTGTCAAAATGCACCACCTGAGCACTAGCATGAACCCCTGCGTCGGTGCGTCCTGCACACATCACTTTGATAGGCTCGTTAGCCACAAGACTAAGTGCATCTTCTAGCTTTTCTTGTACACTAACGTGCCCATGTGGCTGGCGTTGCCAACCATGGTAATGGCGTCCATTATAGGCAATACCTAAGGCAATACGCTGCTGCCCTGCTGCCAAAAATTCAGATGGGTCAGCTTTAAATTGTGTGGTCATATAAACTTAGACTTTGTTGATGCTAGATAATAACGCACTGGCTTGGGATTGCTGCTCAGCATCCCCTTGCTTGAGCACTTCGTGTAATATGGACTGAGCTTTTGCCACTTCTCCCATATCGCGATAACTTAAGGCTAAATCTAATTTGGTGTTCATTTCTTCGTCATGAGACAAATATTCCACGGGTTCATCCGCCTGATTGTGCATAATCCTCTGTCCAGTTAACATAGCCTCTACATCAGCTGACAGGTGTACTTGATCATCCTGAATGCCTGCGCTACCAACCGGTCTAGATGATTGAGCTTCGTCTTTCTCCTGTTGTTGCAACAACTCTTCAATAAAACTGCGTTCCGGCATGCCGCCTTGCATTTTTCTTGCCCCTTGATGTAAATCAGCTGCTTTGGCGCTGGGCTTAGTGTCGTAATCAGCTAAGGGGTCAAGAGTGATTGGCTGATCTTCAGCTATCTCTGGGGGAGTTTGATGCTCTGGTAAAACCCTCCTGCCGCGACCTATAATCCACCAAATAAGTCCCGCCACCACTATGATAGGCAGCAATAAAAACGCCAACATCTGAACAACACTTAACCACTGAGCCATCTGCTCGCTTTTGTCATTTACTACTTTGGTTTGTGCCGCCAAACCTATATTCTCTTGTGTTTCAACCAAGGCCTGCTTAGCCTGCACTAAGTCCTGTTCCGCTTGATTAAGATTTGCTTGTGTAGATTCAAACTTTTGATCTAACACCAATATATTAGTCTCTATCTGAGCCCTCTGTTGATTTAAGCTTTTAATATCCTGTTCTTGGACGGCTACGCCCTGGGCTAGATTTTTGCTGGTTTTGGCAAGTAAATCTTGTTGCGATACTGCCTCACTGTGATCGGCCTTAAGGTCTTTTACTTCGGCCTGCAATGCTTTGGACTGACTCGCTAAACCGCTAAGCTTATCCTGCTCATTTTGTACTTGTTGCTGTAATTTAACGCGCTGTGCACTTTGTTGAGTGAGCTGAGCAGCCGTAAGCTGGTTTTTTGGCAGTTTTTTTCGTTGTACTTTTACTGGAGCAGGAACTAAAACATCATAAGCAGCTTTTGCCTGTTTGGCAGTAAGCGAATTAAGCTCACCAAGGGTAGGCAAGCGCAGCTTACTGTTTGCCAACACTTGACGAATATCTCCATTCCTATAGGCCGCTGGGTTTTCCCTATATAAGCTAATTAATGTTTGCCAAGGGCTAATGCCTTTTGGACTATTGTTCACTGCAATACGCCACAAGGTTTGGCCTGGTTTAACAACCAACCAAACTGGACCTAGCACAACAGGTTCTACATCAATGTCTGTGCTTTGGGAATCTGCCAGCTGCACTAGAGCTTCCTCAATCACAACTTCTGCCTCAATTGTCTGTATTACAACTTGTGGCTCTGCGGCAGGTTGCTCACTGCCTTGTTCCTTAGTTATTTGTGCTTTAGATTGCTCCCCAGCCTGTTGAGTTGCTACAAAAGCCGGTAGTTGAACGGCATATTCTGCTAACAGCCGGCCACCTAAATGATTCACTTCAAAAATAAAATTTAGCTCGGCTTCTTCTACAGGTTGCTGCCCTAAAACCTGCACTACATAATTGCCGGAATTATTAACAATGTTAACGTCTAGCTCAGAGTACCATTGTTGATAGGTTAAACCCGCTGCCCGAAACTGTGCAGGATCTGCAACACTAGCCACCATAGAACCTGGCAGAACGCCTTCTACTTCAATTAAGTCGACATACAAGTGCAGAGGTTGTAGCAGAGTCGAGTCGAGGTGTATTTCCCCTAAGGCAATTGCCTGAGCGTTTGAACTTAATAAAATACTCGTGAAGCCAAGAAGACGTAAAAACGGTTTCATCTTTGTGGATATCATATGCACTACTACTCCAACCATGTGAATTGCTATTGTCGCAGCCTTGGGGCCACAAAAAAGGCGCCAAAGCGCCTTTTTTAACAGGTTGCTCTATTTAGCCTTCTAGCAAAATTCGTAACATGCGACGTAACGGTTCAGCTGCGCCCCACAGAAGCTGATCCCCTACGGTAAAGGCCGACAAATACTCAGACCCCATATTGAGCTTACGTAAACGACCCACCGGCACTGTCATAGTGCCAGTAATCTTAGCGGGTGTCAGCTCAGCCATAGTAACATCACGATCATTAGGTATAACCTTAACCCAATCATTAGCCTTGGCAAGCATATCTTCAATTTCATCCATGGGCACGTTTTGCTTCATTTTGATGGTTAATGCTTGGCTATGACAACGCATTGCACCTACCCGAACACATAAACCATCTACAGGGATAATGTCTGTAGTGCGCCCTAGTATTTTGTTAGTCTCTGCTTGAGCCTTCCACTCCTCACGACTTTGGCCGTTATCTAACTGAGAGTCGATCCAAGGGATCAGACTGCCTGCCAGGGGTGCACCAAACTGGCTAGCATCGTTGTCACTAGCATTGATCGCTAAAGATACTTTTCGATCAATTTCCAAAATTGCCGAAGCAGGGTCTGCTAACTCACCAGACACAGACTGGCTGATGTAACCCATCTGTTTCAATAACTCGCGCATATGACGAGCACCGCCGCCAGAGGCTGATTGATATGTCATGGCAGACATCCACTCAATTTGGTCGGCAGCGAACAACCCACCCAAAGCCATCATCATCAAGCTTACTGTGCAGTTACCACCAATAAATTCAGTTTTACCTTGCGCCAAGGCTTGATCAATAACATTACGGTTAACTGGGTCTAGAACAATGACACTATCGTCTTGCATACGCAGGCTGGATGCTGCGTCAATCCAGTAACCCTTCCAACCAGCGTTACGCAACGGTCTAAAAACGCGATCTGTGTAGTCACCACCCTGGCATGAAATAATAATATCCATGGTTTTAAGGGTGCCTATATCGTGGGCATCTCGTAATACCGGTGCTTCTACACCAAAATCAGGCGCGGCTTGACCGGCTTGAGAGGTGGTGAAAAATACTGGCTCGATTAATTTTAAATCGTTTTCTTGCTGCATACGTTGCATCAATACTGACCCAACCATGCCACGCCAACCTACGAGTCCTACACGCTTCATTTTTAAACCTTTTACTTTAACAATACTAAAATTAATGTTTATTAATAATCAACTATATTAACCGTTAAGTAATGCAGAAACTACCGCATCACCCATGGTTTTTGTATCTACTGTTTGATTGCCGTCAGAGCTGATATCGGCCGTACGGAGCCCTTGATCTAGCACCACACTAACAGCGGATTCGATAGCATCTGCTGCCACACCTTGGTTTAAGGTATAACGTAGCATCATCGCGGCCGATAGGATCGTCGCCAATGGGTTCGCCTTACCCTGTCCTGCGATGTCTGGAGCTGAACCATGGCATGGCTCATACATGCCCTTTCCTGCTTCATCTAGGGAGGCTGAAGGCAACATACCAATAGACCCTGTAAGCATAGCCGCCGCGTCAGACAATATGTCGCCAAACATATTGCCTGTAACCATGACATCAAACTGCTTAGGTGCACGTACTAGCTGCATAGCTGCATTATCGACATACATATGGCTCAGCTCTACGTCTGGGTAATCCACTGCCATCTCGTCCATAACTTCACGCCACAGCACAGTCACTTCCAAAACGTTGGCTTTGTCGACTGAACACAGTCTGCCACCACGGGCACGAGCTGCTTCAAAAGCCACTTTACCAATACGGCGAATTTCTGATTCCGCATAAACGTAGGTGTTGTAACCTTGGCGTTCACCGTTATCTAGCACACGAATACCGCGTGGTTGGCCAAAATAAATACCGCCAGTTAACTCACGTACAATAAGAATGTCTAAACCCGATACAATTTCAGGCTTTAAGCTAGAGGCATCCGCCAACTGTGGGTATAAAATAGCAGGGCGTAGGTTACCGAATAATTTCAAGTTAGAGCGTAGTCCAAGCAAGCCTTTTTCAGGTCGAATGGCCATATCCAAGCCATCCCACTTAGGACCACCAACGGCGCCTAGCAAAATAGCGTCAGCCGCTTTAGCTGCAACTAGCGTCGCCTCCGGCAACGGAGCACCGGTTGCATCAATGGCGCTACCACCTACCAACGCGCTGGTAATATTCAAGCCCAAATTGAACGCAGTATCTGCGGCACGCAGCACTTTTTCAGCTTCTGCTACAATTTCTGGGCCTATGCCATCACCTGGCAAAACTAATACATTATGTGTCATGTCATTCATCTCAATTCTAATAGGTGTCTATCGTGTTACTTGTCTATTCGGCGAACAACCAAGGGGTTTGTTGCCGCCGTTTTTGTTCGTAACGCTTAATACTGTCGGTGTGTTCCAAGGTTAAACCAATGTCATCTAACCCGTTCAACAAACAATGGCGCCTAAAACTGTCAATAGAAAACGCAATATCGCCAGCACTAGAGCCACTGATCACTCCGGCTTCAAGATCTACCGTCAACTCAAACCCTTCTTTAGCTTGTGTGTCTTCAAATAACTGATCTACTTGCTCATCTAATAGCGTGATTGGCAAAATGCCATTCTTAAAACAGTTGTTATAAAAGATGTCCGCAAAGCTTGGGGCAATGACACAAGAAATACCAAAATCCAACAACGCCCAGGGGGCATGTTCGCGGCTAGAACCACAACCAAAGTTACCTCTTGCTAAGAGTATCTTAGCATCATTGTAGCGCGGAAAATTAAGAACAAAGTCAGGGTTAATAGGCCTTTTGCTTGAATCCTGATCTGGCTGACCTTCATCTAAGTAACGAAGTTGGTCAAATAAGTTAGGGCCGAAACCAGAGCGCTTAATCGACTTTAAAAACTGCTTAGGAATAATCATGTCTGTGTCGACATTGGCTCTATCCAAAGGTGCCGCGATGCCCGTTAACTGTGTAAATGCTTGCATCTTATGCCACTCCCTTATGCATTGTCCGTACGTCAACAAAGTGACCTGCAATGGCTGCTGCAGCGGCCATTGCAGGGCTCACTAGATGAGTGCGCCCGCCAAATCCTTGGCGGCCTTCAAAGTTACGGTTAGACGTGGAGGCACAATGCTCACCCGAACCCAACTTATCTGCGTTCATCGCTAAGCACATTGAACAGCCTGGCTCACGCCATTCAAGCCCTGCATTAGTGAAAATGGTATGCAAGCCCTCGGCCTCTGCTTGAGACTTCACCAAACCAGAACCTGGAACAACCAACGCTTGTTTCAAAGTTTTAGCGACTTGATGACCTTCTACTACCGCAGCCGCTGCACGTAAGTCTTCAATACGACTATTCGTACATGAACCAATAAACACGCGATCTAAGTGAATATCAGTAATGGCCTGACCTGCCGTTAGGCCCATATATTCAAGGGCTCGGGTCATACTAGAGGCTTTAGCGCTGTCTTTTTCTTTAGCAGGGTTAGGAACCTTGGCAAACACTGGAAGTACCATCTCTGGCGATGTGCCCCAGGTTACTTGAGGTGCAATAGCTGCGCCATCCAAAACCACAACGTGATCAAATTCTGCTTCAGGGTCTGAGTGTAAATCCTGCCATGCCGCTACGGCTAAATCCCAGTTTTCACCTTTCGGAGAAAAGGGACGTCCTTCTACGTAATCGATTGTGGTCTGGTCTACCGCTACCATACCCACTCGTGCTCCAGCCTCAATAGCCATGTTACACACGGTCATACGGCCTTCCATAGTCATATCTTCAAATACCTTGCCACCAAATTCAATGGCATAACCCGTACCTCCAGCAGTACCGATCACACCAATAATGGCCAACACCACATCTTTTGAAGTGATGCCTTCACCTAAATCACCATCGACACGGACTAACATGTTCTGGGATTTTTTTTGAATAAGACACTGAGTGGCCAATACGTGTTCTACTTCTGACGTGCCAATACCGTGGGCCAACGCACCCATAGCACCGTGTGTGGCCGTATGGGAGTCGCCACATACAACTGTCATACCTGGTAACGTAGCACCCTGTTCTGGGCCAACTACATGCACTATACCTTGACGCTCATCTTGCATTTTAAATTCGGTAATACCAAACTCATCGCAATTATCACCCAAGGTAACCACTTGAATCTTAGACACTGGGTCTTCAATGCCTTCTACACCAATAGCACGTTCGTTAAAGGTTGTTGGAACATTATGATCGGGCGTAGCTAAGTTAGTATCTATACGCCATGGTTTACGGCCCGCAATGCGCAAACCCTCAAAGGCTTGTGGCGAAGTCACTTCATGCAGCAAGTGGCGATCAATATAAATCAGACAACTGCCGTCGTCTTGCTGTTTAACAAGATGGGCGTCCCACAGCTTGTCATATAGAGTTTTACTGGCCATTTCTAATCCTGCAGTTAGATAAGTAGACGGGCATTATACCTAGCCAATATGAATAACTCTAATTCCAATTTATTTACTTTACTATTCCGTTTAGTTATTTCATTCTGCTATTCCAATCAATTTTCTAAATAGGTATTCTTCCTTATATGGATAGTCTTGCATTAAGGGCCTTTATGGTCGTCGCTGAACAGGGTTCGTTTTCACGGGCTGCAGATGAACTGTTCCTCACCCAACCCGCTGTGAGCAAACGCATTGTTAAGCTTGAAAACCAGCTTAAAACCCGCTTATTCGATCGTATTGGGCGTAATGTGTCATTAACCGTTGCTGGTCAGCACTTGTTACCTAAAGCCAGGTCCATCTTAGAATCCATGGAAAATACTGCAGACGAACTCACCAACTTGTCTGGCCGTGTAGGTGGGCGACTAAAAATTGCTACTAGCCACCACATTAGCCTACATCGGTTACCAGCCCCCCTAAGCAAGTTTATAGCGCTCTACCCTCAAGTGGAGCTTGATATTCAGTTCGCTGAATCTGAGGTCATTTACGAGGGTGTTTTACAAGGTCGGTGGCAGCTGGGCATTATCACCCTAAACCCAGAACCTCATGCTCAATTACAACAACAGGCCATTTGGAAAGATACCATGCAGTTCGTGGCGGCTCCAGAGCACCCTCTTAGCCAACAGAACTCTGTTGATCTATCTCAACTAAGCAGCTTTCCTGCATTGTTGAGCAAAACCAACACCTTTACACGAAGGATAGTAGAACACGACTTTGCAGCCCAGAACCTAGCTCTTAAAGTGGCCATGTCCACAAACAACCTAGATACTATTAGAATGATGGTTAGCATTGGTATGGGATGGAGCATTCTACCCCACACATTGTTAAACTCGCAGATCAAGGTAATTGATACACTGGCTAAACCCATTATTAGGCAGTTAGGGTGTGTATGGCACCCACAACGCACCTTGTCGAATGCCGCTGAGGCGTTTATAGAGCTATTACAAACGCCTTAAAAAGTTCAATTGTTTATAACATACAATGTTAAATTATTTTTCTATAAAAAATATTCGTTAACAGGTGATTATGTTATTCCCAACAGGACAAACGTAGTTTAGAATGCGACAAATTCTATTAGGGAAAATAGTCTTACTGTATTGCTTTTAGTTACACTATTTAAAAATAATAAAGAGGCAGCTATGTCCGAAAATAAACCTATCCGCTACGCTTTTTTGCACATCCCTAATTATTCTATGGTGACTTTCTCGTCTGCAGTTGCAAGCCTTCGTGGCGCTAACTACATCAGTAAAGAAACCCTTTATGAATGGGAAGTTGTGTCTATGGACGGCTCTCCCGTTACGGCTAGTGTTGGGTTCGAAGTAACCCCTACGATTCATATTAATGAGTTAAATCTCAATAATTTAGAAGCGCTGATAGTGTGTGGTGGTACCTATATAGATCGTGCCTATGATAAAAGCACTTTAGGTTTTTTACGCAAAGCGGCTAATGCAAAAGTCAAGATTGGATCTACCTGTACAGGCAGCTATTTATTAGCTGCAGCTGGTTTACTTGATGGCTATAAATCGACTATTCATTGGGAAAACATTGCTAGCATGCGCGAAGAGTTTCCTAATGTGTTGATGACCTCTAACTTATTTGCCATCGATCGTGATCGTTTCACTTGTTCTGGTGGCAACTCTTCTTTAGATATGATGCTGCAGTTTGTGAGCAACCATCATGGTCCAGAACTGGCCGCAGCCGTTTCTGAAATGTTCATCATGGAGCGTATACGCGACCACCACGACACGCAGCGCATCCCATTACGTTTGCATCTAGGTAATAGCCAGCCTAAGCTAATTGAAGCTGTAGCCCTAATGGAAGCTAACTTAGAAGAAACCATTAGTTTGGACGATTTAGCACAATACGTAGGCGTCTCTCGTCGTCAACTAGAGCGTTTGTTCCAAAAGCATCTTAAATGCGTGCCATCTCGCTATTATTTGGAATTGCGTCTCAACCGCGCTCGTCAGCTGTTATTACAAACCAACCTATCTATTATCGATGTGTCTTTGGCTTGTGGTTTTGTATCAGCACCTCACTTTTCTAAGTGTTACCGAGACTTTTTTGGTATCCCACCAAGGGAGGAACGCCGTCGTTTCTCACCTGGCCAAAGTGTTCGTGCAGCTGAAGAAAGCCTTAAAAAGAGCGCCACTGAAGTTACTGAGACAGGAGCTGAGGAAAGTTTCAACGAAGGTTTCTAAGGAGGTTAAACACGGACCTCGTAGATAGCCTGCTTGATCAATAGCTACCTAATAGAACTCACGCGTTAAGGATAGCTATGGCGAGCTCACTGCCTGGCAACTCTAAGGCAGCGATCCACAGCATCATGCCAATGAGTGCTGCAGCAGTGAGTAGATACCAGATTAAGCTAAATACAATACCGTAGGTATTGAGCTTAGGCTTTGGGTCCTGATCGAAGCTATTCCAGTCGGCCAACAAATCAACCAACCCCATGATACCAAAGAAGCCAATTAGCGCAAAGCCTTGGGTAAAGCTGTAACCGATCAGCACTCCAGAAATTACTACGAGTCCTACATAGATGAATCGACTACGGCCTGAATACACCAAAGCTTTAACTACACGACCACCATCTAATGGGTAAATTGGCAGTAGGTTAACTAAGTTGACTAAAGCGCTGATGGAAGCTACTAAGCCTACAAAGTGGCTATCTGTAATAAGGAAACCTATAAAGAAAGCCACACTCATGGCTAAGCCAAAAACAGGCCCCATCATGGCAATATAGAGCTCCTGCCAATGGGTTTTTGGGCTGTCACCCACCGCAACACCACCCACAAATGGAATAATGTAGATACCCTTTGTAGGTATACCAAAACGTTTCATGGCACGAATATGACCGTATTCATGGAACATTAGAATAGCCAACAGGGTCACGGCGAATTCAAAGCTAAGCATGATGGTCCAGCCAGACAGAGCCATAGCTACTAAAGCCACCTTAAAAACTTTAACGCTTTTAAAGAGCTTTAGGGCGATGCCTATCATCACCCCCATACGTGCACGATTATTCGGTTTATTCATTTGCATAGCCTTTGCTTACACCTCTGTTACACCCTAGGACGGCGACGTTTCTTAGTGCTCTCTTCAGTTTTAGCGTTTGCTGCCTTAACCGGCGGCAAGGTGACTACCTTTGACAGCTCTGGGAAGGCATCAACCTTGTTTGGAAATGCCATAGCATCAATAAATAGCTGTTGGAAATTGGGTTCTACAGCGGTTTCTATTTTTTCGACGTTACGCACAACCTGTTCAATTTCTGCACGTGATTCTGCATTAAGTAAAGCAATACGAGCACCAGTGCCCGCTGCATTACCTGCAGAAGAAACGTCTTCCAAAATACAGTCAGGAATCAAACCTAATACCATAGCGTACTTCACATCAATATGACTACCAAAAGCGCCAGCAAAACGAATACGATCCACCTTGTCTACATCCTGATATTGCATTAACAACTTGATACCAGCGTATAGCGCAGCTTTAGCTAACTGGATGGCACGAATATCATTCTGCATAATTTTAACGGCGCCACGAGTTTTTGTAGCTGGCATAATTTCGTAAGAAAAAGTACGACCGTCTGGCTGAATACGTGGGTTAGTGGCTGCTAGACTACCATCTACAACACCGTCTTGGTTGATAACACCCGATAAGTACATTTCTGCCACAACTTCAATAATGCCAGAACCACAAATACCGGTAATGCCTGTTTTTTCAGTGGCTTCATCAAAACCTGGTTCGTCTGACCATAGTTCACAACCAATCACTTGGTAGCGCGGCTCCAAGGTAACCGCACTAATACGAATACGTTCAATGGCGCCTGCTGCAGCACGCTGACCACAACTAATTTGAGCACCCTCAAACGCGGGGCCAGTTGGGCTAGAACAAGCCACTAAGCGATGACGATTGCCTAGTACGATCTCTGCGTTGGTGCCTACATCGACCAACAGCGTCATTTCATCATGATTGTAAGGCTGCTCTGCTAATACCATACCCGCGGTATCTGCACCTACATGACCTGCTATGCAAGGTAACAAGTATGCACGGGCCTGTGGGTTAAGGTGTACTTCCATATCACGAGCCAACGTATTTACAGCCATGTCTGTGGCTAAAGCAAACGGTGCGCCGCCAAGCTCTATCGGATTAATACCCAATAACAAATGATGCATGATAGGGTTAGCAACAAAAGTGATTTCTAATAAATCTGTAGTTTCACATTCAGCTTGTTTAACTAAGTCTGTCACTAAGCCATTAATCGCTTCGCGCACGGCATTAGTCATATCTACTTCGCCGCCCGGATTCATCATCACATACGACACACGACTCATCAGGTCTTCACCAAATCGAATTTGTGGGTTCATTACACCAGAGGTGGCCACTACTTCACCACTAGATAAGTTACACAAGTGTGCCGCAACGGTGGTAGAGCCTACGTCTACGGCAACACCGTAGATATTTTCTTTAAGACCCGACCAAAGTGCAACAATTTGTTCGCCTTGACGCACTGCAACAGTTACGCCCCAGTTGCCTTTGCGCAAGATGGGTTGGATAGTGGCCAACAATGCTATATCACAGGAAAGGTTCATTAGTTGCCAATCGGCTTCTAGAGCGTTAAGTAGACGTCTTAAATCACCCGACGGATCGTGCATGTCTGGCTCTTGCACTTCTACGTAGTACAGGCGCACTAACGGATTGATGTCAATGTCGTGGTGCTCTGCGTCCTTACGCACCATTTGGTGATGCACTTGGCTCTCTGCTGGCACATCCACTACGATGTCATTAAGCACCTTGGTGTGGCAACTTAAGCGACGACCAGGCTTCAGCTCGCGGCGTTCGGCGTATTTAAGTTCTGGCGCTGTAATAGGTTCTAAGCTGTCTGCGCCAGAAGTAATACCAAATTTGGCAAACTCACCTTCACTCACAAAAATTTGACAGCGGCCACAAATGCCCCTACCA
>TARA_B110000211_G_scaffold217775_1_pt1 | contig 11858 bp, 12 predicted proteins | sample TARA_B110000211 | Tara Oceans TARA_B110000211 (sample SAMEA4397516) | marine metagenome | biome: Polar Biome; feature: [DCM] deep chlorophyll maximum layer (ENVO:01000326); material: water (ENVO:00002006), including particulate matter (ENVO:01000060) such as... | depth 30 m
AGAAAACTTGATGAAAAGTTACAAAATTTTTCGGATCACAATGCAGTTCAAAAAAGAGTAGATTATTACAATAAACTAGATACTTTGGTGGACTTAAATAGTAGGGCCATAAAATTATCTGATCTTACGTTAAAAAAAGGAAGTAAGACATATTATTTTGACTTGTATGAGTATAGCAAATATTTTGACCAAGAATTGAAAGGCCATTTTTTATTTGGGGATATTACAAAAGTACCAGAAGAACCGAGCTTGGTTAAAAGTAGGCCTATTGGAAGCAACAATGAACACTCCGTGCTATTAAAGTGGAATAAATTAAGGCATTTCACATATATCAAGAATGACAAGAAAGAATTTTTGAACAAAAAAAACATGCTTGTTGGCAGAGGAAAAGTACATCCACCTCAATCGCATAGAATTAAGTTTTTAGAAAAATATTTTGGACATCCTATGTGTGATATAGGTAAAGTAAACAACAATGAACTTGATTCAAAATGGCTTGTTAATAGGATGACTATTGATGAACAACTTGAATATAAATTTATACTTTGTTTAGAAGGAAATGATGTTGCAAGTAATTTAAAGTGGGTCATGTCTTCAAATTCAGTTGCAGTTATGCCAAAAGCAAAATTTGAAACCTGGTTTATGGAAGGATTACTCATTCCCGACTTTCATTACATTTTAATTAAGGATGATTATTCCGATTTGGAGAGTAAACTTCGCTACTACATAGAAAACCCGAACAAAGCACTCGACATAATTAACAATGCCAATGCGCATGTTGCGCAATTTAAAGACGCCATGACTGAGGACATTATTTCTTTAGTCGTATTAAAAAAATATTTTGAAAAAACGCATCAACTTATCGATGCACAAAAATAAACGGCATAATTTACTTTTATATAATAGAAAATATCTTTAGATTTAAATGGAATGGATATAGAAAAAGCATATAACATTTGGTCTTCGAACTACGATACGAATAAAAATAAGACGCGCGATTTAGATAAAAAAGTTACGGAAGAGACATTATCTAAATACACGTTTAAATCTGTGTTGGAGTTAGGCTGTGGTACCGGAAAAAACACGAAGTGGTTATTGAGTGCTGGCGCGGAAGTAATCGGACTTGATTTTTCTCAAGAGATGTTAACTATCGCTAAAGAATCAATCACGGATAAGAGAGCTCAATTTAAAAAAGCGGACCTTAATGATGATTGGGAAGTTGCAGATCAATACGCAGACGTTGTAACTTCCAGTCTTACACTTGAGCATATTGAAGATTTGAATGCTATTTTTAGGCAAGCAAATAAGAAACTTAAGGAGAATGGAATTTTCTTTATCAGCGAATTACATCCTTTTAAACAATATACTGGAAGTAAAGCCAGGTTCGAGACGGATGCTGGTATGGTTGAGTTAAAAGTATTTACCCATCATATTTCAGATTATATTAAAAGTGCCGAAAGCAATGGTTTTGAACTTTTGGAATTAAATGAGTGGTTTGACGAGACAACTCAAAATGAAATTCCAAGACTTATTTCTTTTGTGTTTAGAAAAACATTCTAGTGTCACTGCCTAGGTTTCTATTTATAGATTAAGAAGGCCTAATTATTAGTACAGACGAAATGAGACCTTCCAATCCTGAAACATTAAAAATGATAGAAGCTAGGCTGAAAAGTAAAACAATATAACAATGAGATTCGATGCATGATTGAAGCTACAATGTGTTTTTTATATACATCTAAAAGTAACAGGGTTGTACCTTTACACATCGTTTCAAATTGTTCAATATAATACAATTAACAATTAACATTAGTAAGGAAATATGATCATACATTCAAGTAAAGTAGTCTTTAGGGATGGTAAATATTATTTTAAAAAGGGAGTAGAAGATACAGCTGAACTAGTAACGGCGCAGGTGTTATTTTTTTCTGAAAGTGGTGCGCTTGAGTGTGATTTTAATTTTAAACAGGGTGTTTTTAATGGACTCCAAAAGCTTTATAAAGATGTGTACTATCAATTAAGTTCTGAAGAAAATTATCTAGATGGTCTTTTAGATGGCAAGAGTACATTTTATAGAGAAGGAAATGTATATAAAGAATCCATGTACAAAGATGGTAATCTCATTACTGAGCATTCTATGAATAAATAATACATGGTATTGCCTCAAGTGTACATTGCGTGACTATTGATTTGAATTCAACTCCAAGTTAGATGATCGTTAGCAATGACTCTTTAATAAGGACTACTAATTTGCACTCCCATAATACATCTAAAATGTTTTGATCTCTCGTTTTTTTTTGTCAGGAAATACTACGTACTTTAGGTCATGGCGAATGGTGAAACATACGATGTACTTATCATAGGAGGTGGGCTAGCAGGGCTTGCTTGTGCACTTCATCTTTCTAAAAACAACCGTAAGGTGCTCCTTGTTGAAAAACAGCAGTATCCGCACCATAAAGTATGCGGTGAGTACGTTTCAATGGAAGTTGTTCCGTATTTGAAATCATTAGGAATTGATCCGTTTTCTGTTGGAGCAAAACGAATAGGTAATTTTGAAATAAGCAATCATAAGGGTCAGTTATTAAAAACGAAATTACCTCTTGGTGGCTTCGGAATTAGCAGGTATGCGTTTGATGCGATGCTCTACAATGCGATAAAAGATAAAGTGACCTTGCATTTTGATACTGTTGACACCGTCCAATACCACGACAATCATTTTGAGGTTGTTACGCAAAGCAAGGAGGTGTTTAAAGCAGATTATGTTGTAGGAGCTTACGGAAAAAGATCAAATATCGATGTTGATCAGCATCGAAAATTTATTACAGAAAAGACCCCGTGGCTCGCGGTTAAGGCACACTACGAATATGATTTTAAGGACGACACCGTGGCACTTCATAACTTTAATGGGGGCTATTGTGGACTTTCAAAAACGGAGATGGATACAGTAAATGCCTGCTACCTAACTACCTATAAGTCGTTCAAAGAATTTGGAAATATTGAGGATTTTCAGAAGCAGGTGCTGTCTAAAAACCCTTATTTAAAAGAGTTTTTTCAGAATGCGAAGCCACTTTTTAAAAAACCATTGACTATAGGTCAAATTTCATTTGATAAGAAACTCCCTGTAGAGAATCATATTTTCATGATTGGGGATAGTGCAGGGCTTATTCATCCTTTATGTGGAAATGGGATGGCAATGGCTATTCATAGTGCCAAAATATTTTCTGAATTTTTCCTCAAATCAACTAAAAAAGAAAGCTACAGTAGATTGGATTTAGAAACACAATACACACAACTCTGGAATAAAACATTTTCAAATCGTTTGAAAGTTGGACGCAACATTCAAGGAATGTTATTACATCCAAAAGCCACTAATGTTGGATTTTCTGTGGCAAAAATGTTTCCCTCGATACTGCCGGCTATAATTAAACGAACCCACGGGGAGCTTCTAGTATGATATACTATTCAACAAAAAATCGCTCTGTTCAACCTGAAATAATGGACGAGTTCGAACTCCAGGGTGATGAGATGAAACAGGTGCTAACCGACCTAAAAAATGTCAATAAATGGTTGGGAGGCAACAACATATCTATCAAAGGTATTAGTAAGCTCTTACCAGAGCACACAAAAGCACAAACAATCACTATCTTAGACGTTGGATGTGGTGACGGAGAAATATTGCGTGCATGTGCGCGGTTTGCTAAGAATGCTGGTTATAATTTTGAGCTTATTGGAGTTGACGCAAATGCTTTTATTCTAGAAGAGGCAAGACGAAGATCGACCGATTTTCAGAATATAACCTTTCTTGAAAAAGATGTTTTCTCTGCTGAAATGAAAGACCTCAAATACGATATTGTTTTATGTACTTTGTTTCTGCATCATTTTTCGAATAAGGATGTGCACATTTTGGTTCAGCGTTTTATAGACCAATCTCAATTAGGCGTTGTCGTAAACGACTTACATCGAAGCAGGTTGGCATTTTGGTTGTTTAAAATGGTGAGCTACTTTATAATTAAAACGTCCATTGCACGCACTGATGGTTTAATTTCGGTGGCAAGGGGATTTAAAAGAAAAGAGTTAGAGTCGTTATCAAAGGAGATTTCCAACAGTACATCCGTTATTGGGTGGAAGTGGGCCTTTCGATATTCTTGGATACTCAAAAAAGTGAGAAATGAACAACAATAACCTGAACTTGAACTTATTTTAATGGTACTAAATTAATGAGTGTAAAAATAACAACAGTAGCAACGCAATTACCTCCATATACTAGAGATACTTCAGAGATTATACCCTTTGTAAAACAGTGGATGACGGGGCAGGAATCTCGGTTTCAGCGAAAGGTGATAAAATTATTTGAGGGTGCAGGGGTCGATAGGAGGTATTCTATTATGGATCCAATAGAAGTCTTCACAAATCCAAGTTTTGAGAGTAGAAATGATATTTATATTCGGGAGGTAAAGAAACTTGGCAAACAATCTTTAGAGAAAGCACTAAATAAAGCAGCATGGCAAGCCACCGACATTGATTTTATTATCACCGTTAGCTGCACTGGAATTATGATTCCTTCAGTGGATGCTTATCTCATAAATGATTTAAAAATGCGACAAGATGTGGTGCGTCTTCCTGTTACAGAAATGGGATGTGCCGCTGGGGTTTCCGGAGTTATTTATGCGCATAATTTTTTAAAGGCCAATCCTGGAAAAAGAGCAGCTATTGTTGCCATTGAAGCGCCTACGGCCACTTTTCAGCTAGAAGATTATTCAATGGTTAATATTGTAAGTGCAGCTATTTTTGGAGACGGAGCTGCCTGCGTACTCATGTCCTCTAACGATGCAGATGAAGGCGTAACGGTGCTGGCCAACGAGATGTATCATTTTTACGATGCTACCGATATGATGGGCTTTAAATTGGTTGATACCGGTTTACAAATGATACTTGATAAAGAAGTGCCGCAGCAGATAGCAGAGCATTTTCCGGCGATTGTACACCCTTTTCTAGATAAATCGAACAAGACAATTAATGATATTGATCATTTGGTCTTTCACCCTGGTGGAAAAAAAATAGTTCAAACCGTTGAAGATTTGTTTGGATCTCTGGGTAAAAACATTGATGATACTAAAGAAGTTCTTAAATTGTACGGTAATATGAGCAGTGCAACTGTGCTCTTTGTTCTAGAGCGATTTATGGACAAAAACCTTCCAAAGGGAGACTTAGGTTTGATGTTGAGCTTTGGACCAGGATTTTCTGCACAACGCGTTTTATTAGAATTCTAACATGAATAACAAAAAAGAATTTAATGGAGACTGGGCTCTTATCCTAGGCGGGAGTAGTGGTTTGGGATTGGCGACAGCTAAAAAGCTTGCTTCACACGGCATGCATATTTGTATCGTGCACCGAGACAGAAAAAGCAGTTTGCCAAAATTAGACATGGAAATCAAGGAAATGACTAAAAACGGGGTCGAAGTACTTCGCTTGAATATAGATGCGATTAAAAGAGAGTCTATAGATCAAGTCGTTGCTGTATTATCTAACAAACCTGTCAAATTATTAGTCCATAGCATTGCAAAAGGTAGCGTGAAATCTATGTATCCCACTGAAGGTTCACTGTCGAAGGATGATCTGGAGATAACCATTGCAGCCATGGGAACAAGCTGGTATGTCTGGACACAAGCTTTAATAAAGAACACGTTATTTAGTAAGAAGGCAAGAAATATTGCCTTTACGAGTGAAGGAAATACCAGAGTTTGGAACGGATATGGTGCCGTATCGGTTGCTAAAGCTACCCTAGAGGCTCTCATGCGGCAGATGGCGGTAGAATTCGCGCCTTTGGATATTACCACAAATTGCCTTCAGGCAGGAGCTACACGGACGCCGTCATTTGAGAGGATTCCTCAGAGCGATGACCTTGCAAGACTTGCCAAGGATAGAAACCCCTTTGGAAGGCTTACAAGTCCAGAAGATGTAGCGAATGCTGTCTATTTATTATGCAAAAAAGAGGCCGATTGGATTAATGGGACCATACTTAAAGTTGATGGAGGCGAGAGCTTACGCTAGTCTGTCTATTTTGTTTGAATAGTAAAAAGAAACTATTGTTGATGTCTTTGGCCTAAAAGAGATACGTGCGATTTATGAAACAAGAATTCAAAAACATACGAAAGTTATTGCCTTATTCAAAGCCATTTTTGTTTGTAGACACCCTGATTTCAATGTCCGAATGTAATGCAGAAGGTTCTTATACCTTTTTGAAAGATGAGTATTTTTATGCAGGACATTTTATTGATAATCCGGTCACTCCTGGTGTTATTCTAACCGAGTGTATGGCCCAGATAGGTCTTGTTTGCTTCGGAATGTTCTTGCTAAGTAATGAATCATCTGCCGTTAAAAACAATATGCCGCCTAACTATAAAATGGCGCTTACAAATCACGCTATTGATTTTTACCTTCCTGTATTTCCAGGGGAGCGTGTGCGAGTGGTGTCAGAGAAAGAATATTTTAGATTTAATAAATTAAAATGTAAGGTAAAAATGCTGAATGAGAAGAACGAGCTTGTATGCAAAGGGGTTATGAGCGGGATGATTTCGAAATAAGATGTGAGACCGCTGTGCTGAGAGATAAAAGACTATAGAAATTAAAAATATAAAAATCCAAAATTAACTTGAAACAAAGAGTAGTAATTACAGGCTTGGGGGTCGTGGCGCCAAATGGGGTAGGAGTTCCTGCGTTTTTAAATGCAATTAAGAAGGGGGAATCGGGAATCACTTTTCAGCAAAAATTAAAAGATTTAAACTTCTCTTGCCAAGTTGGAGGAGTTCCTATTATTTCCGAAGCACAAAGACGAGCCTATTTCACACCACTGCAGTTACGGAACTTTCATAGCAATGGAATTTTATACGGAGTAATTGCTGGAATGGAGGCATTGAAGGATGCGGGTATCCGTCCTGCATTGGAAAAAGAGGATCCTCTATGGAATCTCGGAATTGTCTTTGGTGTTGCAACCAGTGGTGTGGAAAAATTTAGAGAAGCAATTTATAAACTAGATGATGGTGATGTGCGACGATTGGGCAGCACTGCCGTTATTCAAACCATGGCCAGTGGTGTTAGTGCCTATTTAAGTGGGATGATTGGGGCTGGTAATTTGGTAACTACCAACTCTGCCGCCTGTTCAACAGGAGCCGAATCGATTTTAATGGGCTATGAGCGGATTGTTTCAGGAAAAGCTACTCAGATGCTATGCGGAAGCACCGGTGAGGATGGGCCTTATGTATGGGGTGGATTCGACGCTATAAAGGTGATCACTTATAAACACAACGAAAATCCAACTCAGGCATCGCGACCTCTAAGTGCAACAGCCAGCGGATTTGTACCAGGAAGTGGGGCAGGAGCCTTATTACTAGAGTCTTTAGACAGCGCAGAAAAGCGCGGAGCGACTATTTATGCTGAAGTCTTAGGAGGATCATTAAACAGTGGAGGGCAAAGGTTAGACGGCACTATGACGGCTCCCAATAGTACCGCCGTTCAAAAGTGTATTCAAGATGCTTTGGCCGATGCTGGGGTTGATGGAAAGGAAATTGATTACATCAATGGACACCTTACTGCAACTACGAAGGATTCGTTAGAAATAGAGAACTGGAGCGCTGCTTTAAAAAGAAGAGGTACAGACTTTCCGTATATTAATTCCTTAAAGGGAATGATAGGCCATTGTTTGGCTGCCAGTGGTAGTATAGAGACCGTGTCTACCATCTTACAGATGCATCATGGTTTTGTTTTTCCGAATGTAAACTGTGAAGATTTGCATCCAGAAATAGCGAATTTAATAGCTTCAGACAAGGTTCCGATAAAAGAAGTTAAAACGACATTAAATGTTGCTGCCAAGGCCAGTTTTGGTTTTGGTGATGTCAATGCGTGTGTTATCTTTAGAAAAAAATAGCATTTATGACCTCAGAAGAAATACTCACGAAGTTAATACCTATTATTGCCATCTACTTGCCAGAAGACGTTCAGGTTTCGGCAATAGAGGAAGAAAGCAACCTTACGGGCGAATTGAATATAAATTCAGCGCACCTAGTAGATGTTGTTTTGGATGTAGAAGACGCATTCGATATCGAATTCGCCAACGAAGACATGGAGGCATTGCATACTGTTAAAGATGCTATTGAAATAATTCAGAAAAAAATAAAGTAGCTACAATCGCTTCAAATATTCATGTCAAGCAACAACAAAATTAGTGGTACAATCCCGAAGCGACTCGCCGTAAAGTTGAGTGCTACAGGAGAACGCTCTGTTCGGAGCGGCCATCCTTGGATTTTTAGTGAAAGTATTGAAAAGGTGAACATTGAAGGGGTGTCAGGAGACATAGCTATTATATTTAGTCATACTAAAAACAAGGTAATTGGCATTGGACTTTATGATCCTGATTCCCCTATCCGAATAAAAATGCTACATAATGGAGGAGGAGCGAGCATTGATTCTGAATTCTTTTCAGAAAAAATACATGTAGCGTATGCCCGCCGAATACCATTGTTCGAAACCAATACCAACAGCTACCGTTTACTTTTTGGAGAAAACGATGGGCTCCCTGGCTTTATAGCAGATGTGTACGATCAGGTACTTGTCGTAAAATTATATTCAGAAATTTGGTTTCCTTATCTTGATTCTATACTTAAAGTATTAATTGAAGTATCTGGGTGTAATTGTGCTATTATTAGACTAAGTAGGAAGTTACAGACAAGTGATAAATGTACCTATAGAGATGGTGAGACTATTTTTGGAATACTGACAAATGAGGTTATAGAATTTGTTGAACACGGCGTTCATTTTTCTGCGAACGTTATAAAAGGTCATAAAACAGGCTATTTTTTAGATCACAGAGCCAATAGAAAACTCGTAGGGGAGCTTTCGAAAGGAAAAGAAGTTCTCGATGTATTTTCATATGCTGGTGGTTTTTCTGTTCATGCGCTTGCGAAAGGAGCCAAAGAAGTAACGAGCTTGGATATAAGTAAACAGGCCTTGGAAGCAGCTAGATGTAATGGAAAACTCAATGATTATAAGGGGTCACATAAAACGATTGCTGGTGATGCCTTTGAAGAAATGACCAAGATGATCCATGCAAAGAGAACATTTGACATTGTAGTGATTGACCCTCCAAGTTTTGCCAAAAATTTAAAAGAAATAGACGTAGCTAAGAAAAAATACACGCAACTAGCAGTGCTGGGTGAGCAGCTATGCAAAAAAGGAGGCATGCTGGTTTTGGCATCTTGTTCGTCACGGATATCGTCAGACATTTTTTTTGAGATCAATAAAGTCGCTTTGACCAACCAATTGAGGAAGTTTTCGCTACATTTAACAACTGGACATGATATAGATCACCCAATTAGCTTTAATGAAGGTGCCTATTTAAAATGTGCGTATTATAAACTACGTTAGTATGGGCAAAAAGAACATTACCATAAAAGAACTTGCAGATATTTTGAATGTCTCAATATCAACCGTATCAAAGGCTTTGAACGATAGTCATGAAATTGGTGACAAAACAAAGGCGAAAGTAAAAGAGGTTGCTGCTCTTTATAATTACCGGCCAAATTTTATTGCTAAGAGTCTTAAAAACCAAACAACCAAGACGATTGGTGTGGTTGTTCCAGATATTTTGAACTACTTTTTTGTAAAAGTACTATATGGAATCGAAAAGGAATCCAGAGATCGTGGCTATAAAGTAATTACTTGTATTTCTCATGAGTCTTTAGAAATAGAAGTTGAAAATGTTACAACACTTACAAATGGTCGTGTTGATGGGCTATTAATTTGTCCATCGGAAGAAACGCAGCAAACGAAAAACAACGGGCATCTTAAAGAACTTATAGATTCAAGCATGCCTGTGATTACCTTCGATAGAACCATCAATGCGTTGCAATGTCCAAGTGTAATCTCCGACGATCTAGAAGCGGCTCGTAACGCTACACAGCATCTTATTTCGAAAGGCTGTAAATCGATTGCTTTGTTCAGCGCTCATGGAGACTTAAGTGTTATGCAGGATCGGGTTAAGGGGTATAGGAGTGCAATGCAAGAGAACCATTTATTAGATGAAACCCATATCTTCAGTTTTAACGATGTAGCACATGCCGAAGCCAGTATATTGGAAATACTAAAAGAACATTCACTAGATGCCGTGCTAACTATCGATGAGTTGTTGTCTGTAAAGACAATAAAGATGGCACAGCAATTGAATTTAGCTATTCCTAAAGATTTCAAGGTCATTGGGTTTTCAAACGGACAAATATCGCAGGAATTTCATCCTTCAGTGTCTTCTGTTGACCAACATGCAGAGGAAATGGGGGCATTGGCTGCTGGCTTGTTAATCGACTCCATAAAAAACCCTGAAGAAACTACTATTGAGTCAAAAGTGGTGAAATCTTCTCTTGTAGAAAGAGATTCTAGTTGAGCCTAAATTTATGTGCTTGGATTTCGTCCATTCACTTTTAAAGTTTCTTCTTACTGAAACTATCTGCTGCGTTTCACGTAGTATAAGATTCCGATAGCTACTATAGAACATAAAGAAAAGCCTATAAACAGAGGAAGCACACTGCTTGATATAAATCGGCCAATAAAAATACTAATGGGTACCGCCAACAAGATTGAGATAAATCCTGTGATTGCAGACGCAACACCCGCGATATGGCCTACAGGCTCCATAGCCATAGCGCGAAGATTCCCAAAGAGAAAACCTATGGCGAAAAACTGCAAGGCGAAGAAAACCAAGAGTACTGCTAACGAGGGATTTGGGCTGTTATGAAATAGTAGTATATACAAGAGGGAAACGCCAAAAAAGCCTAGGAGGGAGGTCGTTATTAATTTTGCCATACCATACTTTAAAACCAGGGTTCCGTTTAAAAAAATGGCAGTTCCTATGGCAATTGCCAGGCCTGCGAATATGTAAGGAAACTCTTCTTTAAGCTGGTACTGCTCTTGAAATATTTGCTGAGAACTACTAAGATATACAAAGAAAGAACCTGTTACAAATCCTGATATAAGCGTGTATCCCATTGTTGTTTTCTGCCGAATTACTTCTTTAAATCCATCAATAAACACATGCTTTGAGAGTTTTTTTCGTTTTTGGTAGGGTAGTGTTTCTGGCTGCCGAATCCAAAACCAGATACCTACGATAAGACTTATAACTACTTGGACATAGAAAATGCCTCGCCAATTATAAGAATCTAATATGAGTTTGCCCATTGCTGGTGCTATAATTGGGACTAGAATAAATACTACAGTTACGAACGACATAATTCGCGCCATATGGTCACCACTAAACATATCTCGAATAATGGCTATTGAAATGGTTCTAGGTGCCGAAAGACCAATTCCCTGAAGTATTCTACCTATAATCATAACTTCTAGACTTTCAGCATTCACGCAGAGTATGCTTGCGGCTAGGAAAATAGACAAACCTACATATACTACTGGTTTTCTCCCAGTAGCGTCTGAAATGGGCCCAAAAAAGAGTGGTCCAATCCCCATACCGAGAAAGATCATCGTTATTAGCAGTTGATTGTCTATAGTATTAGCAGTGCCAATAGCAATTCCGATAACATCTAAAGCTGGCAACAAAGCGTCAATAGCTAGAGCGACCACAGACATTAATGCGGCCATTAAAGCGACAAATTCTACTTGCGAATATTTGGTTTCTTTTTGCACAGTACAAAAGTACTTTAACCTTTTTACGTTTCGCAGGCTAGTTGGGTTTAATTTCTTTTGTTTAAGCAAGGTTGTACCAAAGGAGTAGAAAGAATTATGGGTAGCTACTTGTATGAGGTAAGGAGGATGCGAAATATTCTATTTTACATAATATAAATTATAGTACATTTTATAGC
>TARA_B110000211_G_scaffold96054_1_pt1 | contig 11856 bp, 12 predicted proteins | sample TARA_B110000211 | Tara Oceans TARA_B110000211 (sample SAMEA4397516) | marine metagenome | biome: Polar Biome; feature: [DCM] deep chlorophyll maximum layer (ENVO:01000326); material: water (ENVO:00002006), including particulate matter (ENVO:01000060) such as... | depth 30 m
AATTTCTTCTTTAACAGGTTCTGCTTTAATTTCTTCTTTAACAGGCTTAGATGTGGGGGTCGGATTGGTTACAACCTTAGTAGTCTCATTTTTTTGAATATCGATTTTTTCTTGGTTTGTACTTGAGTAAAATACAAGTCCAACAATTAAAAGAATTGCTATAGGCATATATCTATTCTCTTCTCTTTAGATGGGTTTTGAAAGGGTTTTTTTTACCTTAATGTGAGTAACTAGAGTAGTTTGTTTAGAGCTTTACAAGCCGATTCTGACGAAGATTTCTCTGTTTTAAGTTTATTTAGAACAGCTTGAGTTTTTTCAATTTGTTCTTGTGCTTTTGAAGGTGTGTCTAAAAAATCACTTACAACTTTGTAAATATTTTTTGGGTTACAGTTTGATTGGAGTAATTCAGGTATAACCTCTTCTTTTGCTGCAATATTTATAATATTTGCATATTTAATCTTTATTAGCATTTTTATTATTAAAAAATTAATAAAATTCATTTTATAAAGAATTATAGATGGTATTTGTGCGTTAGATATTTCAAGAGAAACTGTTCCAGATTTAGCAACAGCAAATATTGATTTTTTTAACAAGTGAGCTTTAATTTTATCGTCACTAATAACTTCACAATTATTTAAGTCAGTGTTTTTAATATAGGATAAAATTAATTCATTGTGATTTTTAGTAGCATGAAAAACAAAAGTAATATCATTGTATTTTTTGTTCATTAATTTAATAAAATTTAGTAAAATTGGCATAAGAACCGTAATTTCTGAAATGCGGCTTCCTGCAAATATAGACAATAAAGCTTTATTTTTTCCTAAAAATTGATTGATATCAATTCTATCATCAATTTTTTTTTCTAATAAGGGATGGCCTACAAATTCACAACTCACTTGTTCTTTTTCAAAGTATGGTTTCTCAAAGTTAAATAACAGAAGAATGTGGTCTATGAACTTCTTGATTCTTTTTACTCTTCCTTCTCTCCAAACCCAAACTTGTGGTGCAACGTAGTGAACTGTTTTAATTGTAGGATTTTTGCTTTTTATTCTCTCTGCCACTCTTAAAGTAAAATCTGGACTGTCAACAGTAAAAAGAATGTCAGGACTAAATTTCAAAATAGCTTCGACGGTTTTGTTAATTTTGTTATTTATTTTAAAGATGTTAAACAAAACTTGCGTAAATCCGAGGTAAGTAATTTCTTCTAAGTTATAAATTGATCTAACCCCTAAAGATTTAAGGCCTTCTCCTCCAACACACAAATATTCTATATTTGGGTTAAGTATTTTAAGTTTAGATATAACTTTTGATGCTAGTTTGTCACCTGATGGTTCCCCGGTTAATATAAATATTTTTTTCATAAAGCGACTATGAACATCTTGTTTTTATTAGCAAAATTAATTAGTTTTTTTTTATCCAAGCATACATTTTGTTTTTTTTTCAAAACTATTCCTTTAATTCCAGCTTTCTTACATTGTATTAATGTTTGTAAGCCAATTGTAGGCAGGTCAATTCTTAAATCTTGTTTTCTCTTTGGAAATTTTACCAAGACCCCCTTTAGCTCATTATATTTTTTTTTAATTTTTTTAAGCATATTTTGGGTTCCATCTTTTTTTTCTATTTCTAAAACTTTATTGTTTCTTACAACGGCACCTTGAATAAAACTATACTCATTTACTCTTCCTAGAGTTAAAATAGCTTTTCTCATATCTTTTTTATCCTCATTATCAGGTTTAGTTTTTGTATGTACACCCTTTGTTAAAGATAGTTCAGGAGTAAACTTTAATGAGTGTAAAGTAAAAATATTTTCTTTTTTGAAAATATTAATTATTTCTTTTAAAATAAGTGCGTCTCCAACTTTAGATGCTCTTATAATTCTTGGGATGTAAAGTATTCCTTTATAATCTAGTTTAAGTTTTAAAAAATTAGGTTTTAATACTTTGCCCGCAAAAATTACATTTTTACAATTATTCTTTTTAAAAATATTTATAATTTTTCCTATTTGCCCAACTGAAACAGAGTAACAGTTTTTGTCTTTTTTAAAATTTTTATATTTTGTTAGATCGATAATTAAATATTTTTTTTTAATTTTTTTAATTTTTTTTAGGATTTCTTTTGGGAAGCTTGTTTCTCCAAATATTAATCCTATCATTCTACTCTTGATTTAGTGGTGTGCAGATCGGTCTTTTTTTATCTCTTGTTATAAAGTTAACAACTTCTTCAACAAGTTCGTTACCTTTAAATTCTCCATTAATTTTGTTTAGATTGTCGTGTATTTTTTTTGATGAAAATATTTCTTTATAAGCTTTATCAAGATCTATAATTTTTTTATTTTCATAATTTTTTCGTCTAAGGCCTATCAGGTTTAATCCTTGCAAGTGGTTTCTATTCCCAATAGACAATCCAAATGGAATGACGTCTTTTAACACACCTGTCATGCCACCAATCATGGCCAATCTTCCAATTCTGGTAAACTGTTGTACTGCTGAGTTTCCTCCTATTACAACAGAGTCTTCAATGGTCACGTGTCCACCCAATGGAACGTTGTTTGCAATAATTACTTTGCTTCCAACTTTACAATCATGCGCTATATGAGAAGAAATCATAAACAAACATTCATCACCTATAATTGTTTGACCTCCTCCTGCTTCTGTTCCTGGGTTAATAGTCACGTATTCTCTTATAGTATTTCTTTCCCCTATAGTTAAACTATTCGGTTCATTTTTGTATTTAAGATCTTGGGGTGTCGTTCCAATACTCGCAAATGGGAAAATTTTAGTACCCTTGCCAATTTTTGTATTACCTTCAATATGCACATTTGAAATTAGCTCAACATTATCATTTAGTTCAACAAAATCTCCGATATTACAGAACGGACCAATTTTTACATTTGAACCAATTTTAGCTTTTTTTGAAATTATGCTAGAATTATGTATCATTTTTTATCAACTATAGTTGCAGACCATTCGGCGTCCGCCATTCTCTTTCCTTCTACTTTTGCTGTACCTTTATATTTCCAGACCCTACCATGTGATCTTATCGCTTCAATTTCTAAATGAAGTTCGCAATCAGGCACGACAGGATTTCGAAACCTGGCTTTGTCTACACCCATTAAAAAAACTAATTTATTTTCGTATTCTTTAGGATCTATTCCATATGCAGTTAAAGCTGCAGCCGCTTGCCCAAACGCTTCTACAATTAATACTCCAGGCATAACTGGTTGACCTGGAAAATGACCTTGTACATAAAAACCATCTTTTTTTACATTCATAATTGCAGTAGCAGACTTTAAATGCACGATATTAATTAGCTTATCAATCAAAAGCATTGGCGCTCTATGTGGTAGTAAACTCTCTATTTTTTTTCTATCAATTGAATTATTCATTTTTTTTTTAAATTTCTTATAAATTCTTTGAGTGGTACTGCAGGATAACCCATAACTACTGTTCCATTTGGTATATCTTTTACAACTCCACTACCACCACCAATTTTAACATTGTTTCCAATTTTTAAATGACCAGATATACCTGCTTGGCCGCCTATAGAAACATTGTCTCCAATTACTGAACTACCCGCAAAACCGACCTGTCCTGCTATCATGCAATTATTTCCAATCTTTACATTGTGCGCTAAGTGAACTTGATTGTCTAAAAAAGTATTTTTTCCTATAACGGTGTCGCCCAAAGATCCTCTATCAATTGTACAATTAGCTCCAAGCTCTGAGTTGTCTTTTATTAGTACTCTCCCAACATGGGGAAATCTTAAATTTTTTTCTTGTAAGGGAATAAAACCAAAACCTTTTATGCCAATTTTACATCCGTCTTGTATAACCACATTGTTTCCTATAATTGAATTTCTTATAACTATCTGAGAACCAACTAGACAGTTCTCGCCAATTACTGTGTCATGTTCAATAATTGTATTACTTCCAATTACAGTATTTCTTCCTATTTTACAATTTTTGCCTATAAAAACATTATTTCCAAATCTTACCTTTGAATACTTTGATTTTATAGGTTTTTTTAGTGATGAGTCAGGTGTGTCTATATCTGCATTTGGATAAAATTTTCTTGTGGCTTTACATAATTCAAAAAGTACATTCTTAACTATTATTACCTCACAGGTATTTGGTAAAAAAAGTTTTAATTTTTCAGTAGTTATACAACAAGCAGCTTTGGTAAATTTTGCAAGTTGAGAATAGTTGGCGGTATCTAAAAAAGTTAAATCAGAGTTTGATGCTTCACTTAAAGGTTTAACATCAAATATTTTAATTTTTAATTTTAAATTTTTATTGTCAAAAATTTCACTTGGCAAAAAAGGACCTTTTTGCTCAAAGAAAATGTTCTTACGCATTGAGATCAATTTATTTTAACTGATGGTAATTCTTTGTTTAAAATTGCAATTATTTGACTTGTAATTTCGAGAGTTTTGTCTCCCATGACTACACTTTTTTTATCAACGATTAGTCTAATGCTATTTTCTTCCATGTATTTTTTGATAATTGGATTTACAGCTTTTAAAAGTGTTTGTTTAGCATCGTTCCTAGATTTTGCTATACCATTAAAAGAAGATTGTTTGTTTTTTTGTAAAGCAGCAACTCTTTTTCTAAGAGACTCAACTTTTTTTTGGTATTCATCTGAAGAGAGTGCTTTTTTTTGAGAGATTATTTCGGTTTCTTCTTTTCTTATGTCTGCTTCTAATTTATTAAATTTTTTAGATTCAGTTTCAAATTTTTCTTTTAATTTTTTTTGTGCTTGAGCTCCAGGCTTACTGCTATTTAACACTGCGTTAAAGTCTACAAAACGAGCGTAATCTGCGTAAGCGTTAAAAGAAAAGCCGAAAAGTAATATAGTAATAAAAATTAATTTTTTCATAAAAGTTTTTTTTTTCATAAAAGTTATTTTTTTAAAAAGTTGTTCCCAGTTTAAAGTTAAACGTCTCTGTAACATCTGTGGTAGCTTTAGACAAGTTTTGTGATAAAACAAAAGTCATTGGACCAATGGGTGATATCCAACTTGTATTAACACCAGCGGAAGACCTAATTTTATTTGAGTCATCTAGATTTGAATCGTAATCCACATGCCAGACATTTCCGAAATCTAAAAATAAACCTACATCAGTTTTTGTACTCTCGGGTAAAAGGCTGGGTAGATTTACTTCAAAGTTAGTTGCTATTGCATAATTTCCACCAACAAAATCATTGCCATCTTTGGGGCCGATTTTTCCAGCCTCGAAGCCACGTAATTTATTGCTCGATAAATTTACTCTTTTGCTTATTCTCACGTCTTTATCTTCAAGACCATTTATAGCCGTCGCAAAAATTTTAAATGCAGCAATAGCATCTGGAGTTATTGTTTGGTATTTACTCAGAGCATAAGTATTTCTTATATAGGGTGAATCTGCATATATTGGGACTCCTTGTGAAAAGGATGAAATATATCCGTCTGTTGGTGCAAAAACTCTATTACGATTATCTAAAGAAATACCGTAGTCAAAACTTAAATCTGAAAAAGTTCCCTTTTGCGTTTTCAGTTGTTCTGAGGCTGTACTATTTACTTTTAAATCATCGTAAGAAAAAGTTAAGTTAGGAGACACGTATATATTTTTATATTGTTCAAATTTAGTTCCAATGCCAGTAGAAGTTATATTGTTCTTAAATCCAGATGTTGGACTATCATTAGAAGTATTTGTCACAAAATAAGTAAGCATGTTCCCTGAAAAATTATAATTCGGGTCAGTAAGTGCAAAGCCGCCTGTAAATTTATCTGCACTTACTTCTACGCTAGTTGAAATATTTACACCTTTACCAAGCCAATTGTTTTCACTTATATCAAAAGCAAATGATCCCCCATTAGTACCTATTCCAGCTCCAGCACTTATCTCCCCAGTAGGTTTTTCCTCAACTTCAATGTCGATAATTTTTTGATCATTGGCTGATCCATCTGTTATTTTTTTTTTTACTTCGCTAAACAAATTTCTAGCTTTTAATTTAGCTATGGATTGGTCTAATTTTAAATTATTAAATGGATCTCCCTCATCTAGTAAAAGCTCTGCTCTTACAACGGCTTCATCTGTGACTGAATTGCCGGTAATATTAATTTTTTCAACAAGAAGTTTTTTTCCTTCAAATATATTTATTTTAATCTCAATAGTCTCTCCCTCTATAATTTCGTTAACAGAATGCTCAATAAATTGTAAATCATTGTTCGCTATCAAAAGGTCTAGGTCGTCTAATAGTTTTTTAACTGAAAATGGAGAATAATATTTGCCGATAATATTTGTAAAATTTTTCTGCAATGGGAAAAATGGTTTTTTATCTAGCACTTCACTAATATTTGTACTGATTTTGTTTACTCTATATCTGGTTCCCGCATTTATAGTGTAGGTAAGATTGGTTAAATTAGTTTTACTAATCTCTGCGTTACTTGATAGAACCTGAACATCATAATATCCAAGTGATTTATAATAATTTATTAATAATCTTTCATCTAATTCAATATTATTATTATTCAAAAAAGTATTTTTAGATAGAAATTTCCAAAATTTGTTTTCTTCTGAAACAATAATATCTCTTAATCTTTTTTCTTTAACTTTCTTGTCACCAATAAAGTTTATTTTTGCTATATTAGTTTTTTTACCTTTATCTAAAAAATAAATTAAGTTTAATCTATTATCATCAAATTTTTCTATTTTTGCTTTTACATTTACAAAATTAAAACCTATAGAAGCATAAATTTTTTTAATAGTATTAATGTCTTGTGATAATCTATTTTCAATAAAACTTTCTTTTGATTTAAGAAGGAGTCTTTCAAGTACAGCACCCTTAATCTTGGTTGATTTTTCACCTCGCAAGTCAATAGAGTTGATAATAGAATATTCTTTAACAACAATATTTAATATTCCATTAGATAAATTTATTTTTATATCTTCAAAGAAATTAGTGTTAAATAAATTTTTTAGAATATCATTAACTTCGTTAGTGGAATAATTCTTGCCTAGGGTAATATTGCCGTAAACTTTTATTGTTTCATCGCTAATCCTGTTATTACCCTTTACTTCTAGTTTTTGAATAATCTCTGCAGATAAATTAAAGAAAATGAAAAAACACAAAATGGCATAAATTTTTAACATCAGTTTATTTTTTTTTTTCAATAATTTTGTAGGCGGTTTTCCTAGCCCAATGATCGATTTTATAAATATTTTTTACACTATCAGCGGGTAAGTTTGAAGTTTTTATATAGCTTTTATTTCTTAAAACAAGTTTCAAATTACCAACAATAGCATTGAAATTTATACGATTTTTAAGAAATTCATCTACAAATACTTCGTTAACTGCATTAATAATAATTGCTGATGCTTTACGTCTGTTCATTTCGGGTATTACACGTACAGCTGGAAATTTTTTTTCATCGACTGGAAAAAAATTTAAACTTTTAATAGTATTGTCATTTTTTTTTAAAAAATTTCTATAATTAAAATCTTCTAACAAAGCATTGCCTATTGGAATTTTCATATCTGGAGTGTGATATAAAAAAAGAGATGTTCCATTTTTTAGTTTAAGGATTGCATGAATGAGTGATTCAGGATGAATAATAATTTCATATTGCTTGAGCTCAAATGGAAAAAGTTTTAAAGCTTCTGCAACTTCTAAAACTTTATTCATTAAAGTAGCAGAATCAACAGAAATTTTTTTTCCCATATTCCACTTAGGATGTTTAATAGCGTCTTTTGGTTTTATTGTTTTAAATTTTTTAATATTATAATTTAAAAAAGGTCCTCCTGAAGCTGTGATATAAATTTTTTCTACTTCCTTTTTTGAATAATTTTTCAATAGCATATTTATGGAGAAATGTTCTGAGTCAATTGGTACCAATTCTGTTTTGTGCTTTATAGAATTCTTTTTTATTAAATCCCAACCACAAATAATGGCTTCCTTGTTAGCTAAAAGTATTTTTTTACTAATTTTGGTAAATAGAATTGTAGGTTCTAAACCTGCAATGCCAGGAATGGCAGAAACTGAAATATCAATTTTGTTTACATATTTTCGAACATAAGAAATATTGTTAAGAATAACTAATGATTTATTTTTATATTTTTTTTTAATTTTTAAGAAAATATCTTTGTTATTAACTACAACTAAGCTTGGCTTAAAAACTTTAATTTGACTGATTAATTTTAGATAATTTTTATTTGCAATTAATACTTTAACTTTAAATTTTTTTGTCTTACTTATTATATCTAATGTTGATTGACCAATAGAACCTGTTGAACCTAAAATAGCTATAGTTTTTTTTTTCATTTAAATTAATGCAAATAATTTTAAAAATAAACAAAATATCAAAACAAATATTAACCCATCTATTCTATCGAGTATACCTCCATGACCAGGTAGTAAATTACTTGTGTTTTTAATTCTAATTTTTCTTTTCCAAAAAGATACAAAAAGGTCGCCAAGTTGACATGTTGCAGATATTAGAATTGTAAATATTAAAAAACTTAATTCTAAAAAATTTATTATTAATTTATTAAATAAAATTATTTGAACTACATTTAAAAAAAGCAGTGAAGAACAACTAAGAATGAATGATCCTAAAGAGCCAGAATAAGTTTTGTTGGGACTTAGTTTAGTGAGTTTTTTACCACCAAAAATTTTACCAAATAAATACCCTCCTATATCAGATAAAAATGTAGAAGTTAAAATCCAAAAAAGAATTATAAGAGAATACTCTGAGCTTCCCCTTAAATAATAGACGGAGTAAAAAGATAATAATAATAAAATGTTAGAAAAAAAAATAAATAATATATTGTTAGTATTCTTAATTACTTCATAAGCTGACAAAAAATAAAATAATATTAGTAGTGTTGCTAGGTAAGTGCCCGAAAAAAAAATTGCATAGAATAATATCGGCAAAAGGAAAAATGAAGTCAAAATTCTTTTCAAAAGTTCATTCTTCATATTAAATTCCTCCAAAATTTCTTTTAACTTTATAGAATTTATTTATGATTTTTTTTAAATCATTTTTTGTAAAATCTGGCCATAATTTCTTAAGGAAAAAAATTTCTGTATACGCAAGTTGCCAAAGCATAAAATTACTCAATCTCTTTTTTTCTCCGGTCCTTACAAGAATATCTGGGAACGGCAAATCAGAATATAGATTTTTATCTATATTCTCTTCTGTTAATTTTTGAGACTTAGAATTTATTTTTTTTACTGCACTTATAATCTCTGCCTTAGACCCATAGTTTATAGCTAAATTGATTATTAATTTATTATTTTTTCTAGTTTTATTTATTACACTTTTTAAAATTTTACTTATTTTCAAAGGCAATTTTTGCAAACTACCCGATACAACAATTTTAATATTATTTTTAATAATATTATTAATCTCATTATTAAAATAAATAATAATAAGACTAAAAAGATAATTTATTTCTGATCTAGGTCTTTTCCAATTTTCGGTTGAAAATACATAAAAAGAAATAACAGGTATTTTGAATATAATTGATGCTTCAACGATTTTTCTGACAGTTTTAACTCCGGCTAGATGCCCAAAATTTCTATTCTTTTTTTTTTTAAATCCCCATCGACCATTACCATCCATAATAAAGGCAATGTGATTTAGATTGTTCATACCTGGAGAATTTCTTTTTCTTTTTCGGATAATATCTTTTCAATATTTGAGATGTGTTCGTCAGTTTCTTTTTGAACACTTTTCTCGAATAATTTATTATCGTCTTCACTTATTACTTTTTCTTTAATAAGTTTTTTCAGTTCATCATTAGCTTCACGTCTTATGTTTCTAACTGCGACTTTGTTTTTTTCTCCAATATTTTTCAATCCTTTAATTAACTCTTTTCTTCTTTCTTCTGTTAAATCAGGTATTCTTAATCTCAGTAATGATCCATCGATTTGAGGATTTATACCTAAATCAGATTTTTGTATCGCAGAATCTACTAATTTTACATTTGATTGATCCCATACTTGAACTGTAATCAGTCTCGCTTCGGGTACGCTGACAGTTGCAAGTTGATTTATAGGCATCATCTGTCCGTAAACATCTACTTTAATCATATCTAACATTGATGCATTTGCTCTACCGGTTCTAATTGATGCTAAGTCCTTTTTAAAAGACAGGATAGTTTTGCCCATTTTTTCCGAATAAATTTTTTCGTTAAATTGAGTACTCATGGTTTAAACACCTTCGCCGACTTTATACCTTACAAAATCTAATATTTTTATATCATTTTCTTTTAATATATCTGATACCCTTTTTTTAGAGTCCATTATCCATATCTGGTTTATTAAAGTATTATCTGAAATAAACTTGTTAATTTTTCCTTTTGAAATTTTGTCTATTATCTCTGGTTGTTTCCCGGAGTTTAAGAGTTCAGCTTTTATAATCTCAATTTCTTTATCAATAATTTCTTTATTTAAATCTTTTTCCTCTAAACTAATAGGAGACATTGCCGAAATGTGCATTGCAATTTTTTTTCCGGCATCGTTATTATTTTTAGAAACTTTTACGATTGAAACTATTTTTCCAATTTTTCTCTCTAAAGAATTATGTATATAGTGAGAATTCTCACAATTTTTATTATCAAAAAAAACTGCTCTACGTATTGTTATTTTCTCACCTATTTTAGCAATTAAATCTATTAAATTTGATTCAACAGGTAAATTATTTTTCATTTTAGATTTATTAATTTTCGCTAGATCGGCCTTGCATGTAAAGTTAATTTCTGAAATTTCTCTACAAAAAGAAATAAACTCATCATTTTTAGCTACAAAATCTGTTTCGCTGTTGATCTCAATCAAAGAAATTTCTCCATTATTTTCTTCAACTAAACAAAGTCCCTCTGAAGCTGTTCGGCTCATTTTGTTCGTAGCTTTAGCGATGCCTTTTTTTCTTAAAAATTCAATAGCTTTATTTATGTCACCGGCTGTTTCATCAATAGCTAATTTGCAATCTTTAAAGCCAACACCTGTAGCTTCTCTAAGTTTTTTTACACTCTCAAGTAAATCTTTGCTGGACATAAAATTAAATTTATTTAGACGCTTTTTCTTCTATTGCAACTTTAATTTTTTTGACTTCAGGTTTTTTAAATTTTGTTTTTTCTTTGTCTTCTTTATCTGGAGATTTTTTTTCAATAAACTTTGATGCTGTTAAGATCGTGTTTTTTAATAAATCACAATATAAGTTAATAGATCTTCTAGCGTCATCATTACCAGGGATTGGAAATTGTATATCTGTAGGGTCTGAGTTCGTATCTAAAATAGCTACTATCGGTATACTAAGCTTACGAGCTTCAGCGACCGCAAGAGACTCTATATTAGTGTCTATAATGATAATCATTTGTGGCAGACTTTTCATATCAGCTATACCTCCTAATGATCTCTGAAGTTTTTCTTTTTCTTTGCCAAGTTTAAGAATTTCTTTCTTCGTAAAACCAGTATCTTCTCTTGACAGTCTATCTTCTAGCATTTTTAATCTTTTAATAGAATTTTGGATCGTATTCCAATTTGTTAACATTCCACCAAGCCATCTATAGTTTACATAAAATTGGTCAGTTTCTTTTGCTAAATTTGTAATTTGTTCTGAAGCTTGTTTTTTTGTAGACACTATAAGTACTTTTCCACCACTTGAAATGCATTTATAAACTTCTGTTAGCGCATTTTTAAAGTAAACAACTGTCTGTGTAAGATCAATTATATGGATTGAGTTCTTCTCTCCAAAAATAAAATTTTTCATTTTAGGATTCCATCTTAAAGTTTTGTGACCTAGATGTACTCCGGCTTCTAATAATTGTTTGATGCTTACTTCTGGTATATTCATAGTTTTTCCGGTTAATCCACCA
>TARA_B110000211_G_scaffold22673_2_pt1 | contig 11854 bp, 10 predicted proteins | sample TARA_B110000211 | Tara Oceans TARA_B110000211 (sample SAMEA4397516) | marine metagenome | biome: Polar Biome; feature: [DCM] deep chlorophyll maximum layer (ENVO:01000326); material: water (ENVO:00002006), including particulate matter (ENVO:01000060) such as... | depth 30 m
GAGGTAGTAGAAAAAATAAAAGTTGTACTTTGATTGCTTGCTGCATTTTGCGATTTGGCATAATTTTGATCTACATAGACCACATCGTTTTGTTGCAAATAATAGGCAGGTGATGTAAAAAGAGTATTAGACAACAGGTCTAAGGTGTGGAATACTTTTTTCTCTCCTTCTTCTCTAGTCACCAAAATATTTTGCCGTTGTCCAGAGAGATTTAAATCTCCTGCCAAACCGATGGCTTCGAGAATTGTTACTCTTTCATTGGGAATTGTGAAGGTTCCTGGACTTTTGACATCTCCTAGAACAGTCACTTTAAAATTTGTGATGTTAATATTAATGGAAGGCGATTTAACATAGGTTGGATCTAATTTATCCTTAAATAATTTAACAGCATCTTCTCTACTTAAGCCCCCTATAGTAAGTTTCCCTAAAATTGGAAAATCTATTTCACCATTCGAGTCAATTAAATAGGTTTGTGGGTTAGAACTCGTCATTTCAGTACTGGCTGATGAACTTAAGTTAAATGGCATCACAGCTTCCATATCTATTGATGAGATATTTATTTGCAATAAATCATCCGGTTTGTATACTGTCTTATAACTATTAGATACCTTACTCTGATCTACTAGATCATTTTGAAAATAGGTGATTTTTTTTTTGGATACACAGGAGGTAATTAATAGTGTAGAACAAATTAGTAAAAGTTTAATTTTAGTGGTAGTCATGATTTTTTTTAAGGGATAGTAAATATGTATTAGATAGATATCTTATCTAATTTTTCATGAATTGAATTCTTCGAAACGTATTCAGGTACAATTTTTTTCAATAGAGAGACCCTTTCATAATCAGTCATAAATTGGTTTTCACGACTCAATTCTTCAATAATAGTGCTTGTGAAATCACAATCAATGTCTTTTAACTTGGCTATCATAATTTTTTTATGATGAGTAGGTATTGTATTTTCTCCATTTGCCAACAATTCTTCATACAGTTTTTCACCGGGCCTTAAACCACTAATTTTAATATCAATATCCTCAGGATACTTAAGCCCTGATAAATAAATCATTTTCTTCGCAATGTCAAAAATCTTTACAGATTTACCCATATCAAATATATAAATCTCTCCTCCCTCTCCCATCGTTCCGGCTTCTAACACTAAATTACAAGCCTCTGGAATAGTCATAAAATATCTTGTAATGTCTTTATGTGTTACTGTTAATGGCAATCGTTTTTGTATTTGTTTTTCAAATAATGGAATAACAGAGCCATTTGACCCTAAAACATTTCCAAACCTAGTTGTTGTGAATTTAGTGTTGTTGTTTTGGTTACTAAGACAACTAATATAAAGCTCCGCTGTTCTTTTTGTAGCCCCCATGATGTTTGTTGGGTTTACGGCTTTGTCTGTAGATATCATAACAAAACTCTCCACACTGTATTTAACAGAAATATCTGCCAATGTTTTGGTACCTAGAATATTTGTTTTGATGGCTTCATATGGGTTGTATTCCATCAGAGGAACATGTTTGTAAGCAGCAGCATGGTAAACTTTATGAGGTCTATACGTCTCAAAAAGTTCCTCCATTTTACTTCTGTCTTGTATTCCAGCAACTACAGGTATAATATGATGTTTATTATTTTGAATTAATTCTTGTTGTAAATCATACAAAGGAGATTCTGCCTGATCAATTAAAATTAATTGGTCATACTTGTATTTAGATAATTGCCTTGTGATCTCTGATCCTATAGAGCCAGCAGCTCCGGTAATTAAAATTCTTTTACCTGATATTTCTCTTTTTATGATTGAATTCTCAATTTTAATAGGTACTCTACCCAATAAATCTGTAATTTTAACTTTTTTAATTTGGTTCACTTTTATGATTCCATCAACCCAACTTTTTAGTGGGGGTACGATTTTTACCTCTAGATTCGTTTTTATATAACTATCTGAAATCTTCAGAAGCTCAGATGGACTAATATTTTGAATAGAAATAACAACTTCATTGATCCTGTGTTTTTCAATAAAGGATGAAGTAATGTTTTGTGGATTCAAAATTTTTACTTGATCTATTTTTTTACCAATCTTAACGATGTCATCATCTAAAAAACCAATGACTTTATAATTGTTCTTTGTGTCTCTTTTTAAGGCACCATAAACTATCAATCCAGACTGTCCAGCACCATAGATGAGAACATTTGTGGTATTTACTGATTTGATAGTAATAAATCGGAAAAATGATTTGAATGCATACCGAGAATTTATCAAAATAAAAACATTTAATAAGTAATGTATAATTATAACAGATACTTCAATCCTAATACTTTCTAGAATACCGAAAAGTTTTATGGTAAATACTAAAAAAAGTAATAGAGAGGACAATAAAGTGGTTGCAACTAAAACGTTAAAACTATCTCTTGCACTTGTATGCCTGATAATACCTTTGTAAGAACCTACTACTAAAAAAGAAGATAACCCTATCAAAGATATTAAAGGGAGATAATATCCTAATATACTCATGTCAGAGTTAGAAGAGGCTTCTTCTATTAAGAGATAGGATAAGACAAATGATATATTAATTATAAACATATCAATAGTTAACACTAACCATTTAGATGAATATAATTCAAGTTTTCTATGTGAAAAATTCTTGAGCCTACTTATATAGGTATACAAGAACTTACTGTTCTTATTTAATAGCATTGGGGGTAGCTTATAAATAACAAATATATGTTATATTTTCTTATAAATTATTTAAAGTAAAATAATTAAACAATACATACTACAAATTGTGTATGAATGAATTAATGACTTTAGATATTCTATCTCTATCATTATTAGATAAATTAGAACCAGATGGCAAGCAAAGGCCATCTTCAAATAATGATTCTGAAACAGTACCTCCATAATAGGCTGCATCTTTAAAAACCGGCTGCAGGTGCATTGGTTTCCATAAGGGTCTTGACTCAATATTATTTTCTTCTAAATGCAATCGGAGCTCTTCTCTAGAGAAACCCACTTTAGCTTCATCAACAAGAATGCAAGTCAGCCAATGATTAGAGTAATAATCTTTTGATGGTTCTTTAAATATACTTATTCCATCTATGTCTTTAAATAACGCTTTATAAAATTGATTCATGCCCCTACGTAGGCTAATATGTTTATCTAAGACCTCCATCTGTCCTCTACCAATTCCTGCCAAGACATTACTCATTCTATAGTTATAACCGATTTCTGAATGCTGGTAATGTGGCGCAGTATCTTTAGCTTGAGTTGCTAAAAAAACAGCTTTATGTTTATTTACTTCTGTCTTACAAACCAACGCCCCTCCACCAGAGGTAGTAATTATTTTATTCCCGTTAAAAGATAAGATTCCAAAATCTCCAAAAGTGCCACATTTTTGACCCTTAAAGCTAGATCCAAGTGCTTCTGCAGCGTCTTCTATTAGTGTAATATCATATTTTTTTGCAATGGCAGCTATTTCTATAATTTTAGCAGGAATGCCATACAAATGAACCACAAGAATAGCTTTTGGTTTATTCCCTTTAGAAATTCTATCTATAATAGCTTCTTCTAGTGCTGCAGTACACATATTCCAGGTGTCTAATTCACTGTCTATGAAAATGGGTATTGCCCCTTGGTAAATGATAGGATTAGCAGTAGCTACAAATGTAAAACTTTGACATAGTACTTCATCTCCAACAGAAACACCTGCTAAGCGCAATGCTAAATGTATGGCAGCAGTACCTGAAACCACACAGGCAACGAATCTATCTTCTAACAAATAAGATTCTAAATCTTGTTCAAAACCATTAAGATTCGGCCCTAAAGGAGCAATCCAATTGGAGTCAAATGCTTCTGTAACAAATTTCCTTTCTGTCCCTCCCATGTGTGGAGAGGATAGCCATATTTTTGAATTCATTTAATTCTTTATATTATGAGTTATTTTTTCTTTAAATCTATAAAAAACAACTTGATTGTCATTGATGGGTTTATCTACAATCATACCAGCCATTATTTTATTATTATCACCAATTTTAATTTTTGGTATCGTGCATACATTTGTTCCAATTAAATTATTGTTGCCAATTACAGAATGACCTCCTATCGCAGCTAATGGTGATATAAAGTTAAAATCACCTATTTGAGTGTCATGTCCAATAGTAGCTCGTGAATTAATCATATTAAAATTTCCAATATTCACTAATGGACCTATAGAAACATTATGAGAAATTACATTGCCAATACCAATAATAGATTTTTGGGAGAGAATAGCTTTAGGATGTATAATATTTGTGAACTCACAACCAATTTTAATCAAACTAGTTGTAATTTTTTTTCGGAAGTTTAGATTAGCAATAGCAATAACGTAATATACATCATGTATTAAACTATGATTCGATATTTTACCCAAATATTCATACTTGAAATTATATTTTAAATAATTATCATAATTATCATCTATCATTCCGTGTATTTGATAAGTAACTTTTTCAGATTCTTTAGAATAATTAATAAATTCAATGTATTCAACAATTTCAGCAGCGTGTCCACCGCTGCCTACTATAATAATTTTTTTCATAATTTTTTTTTATTTTGATGTGTATCCTCCATCTACTACCATGTTTTGTCCAGTTACCCATCTTGATTGATCTGAAACCAAAAATAATACAGATAATGCTATATCTTTATCTAAACCAATTCCTAAAGGGTGCTTTTCTAAAATTTTATTCATTCCTTCTTTAGATTTATAGTATTCTGAATTTTTAATCAAAGGTGTATCTACAACAGCCGGAGAAATTGCATTCACTCGTATATTTTTATCAGCTAATTCAATTGCTAACGATTTTGTCAAAGCGATTAAAGCTCCTTTTGATAAGCTGTACATGCTTTTAGCTTTTTCACCTACCATACCCATAACAGAAGCTATAAATACTATACTCATTTCAGAATTACTAGCATGTTTAATTACAGTTCGAGTCAACTCGTAGGGTGCCATCACATTTAATGAAAGTGTTGATTGTAGTTTTTTAGGTGTAGAAAACAAATATGGACTTGTGGGAGACACACCTGCACAATTGACAATTGAATGGAACTTAATAACAGAAAAATTATCTTTAACAAAAAGTTTAATTTTGTCAACTTCGAGTAAATCAAATTCAAAAATTTGATGATTATCTCCTAAAAGCATTTCATAGGTTTCAGCTAATCGACTTTTTGATCTTCCAACTAAAAAAATATTTGCACCTAGCTGACTTAATAAAATAGAACAAGCTCTTCCTATTCCAGAAGAGGCGCCTGTAACTAAAATATTTTTATTGTTTATATTAAATAATTTTTCCATTTATTCAACTTCAATTATATCTGAAACCTTACATTCTTCAACATTTATAACAGCTGATGCCCAAGACATCCCAACACCAAAACCACAGAGTAGGAGATTTTTTTTCTTGAGTAAGCCTTTTAATTGATCAACTATAGTTAATGGTATTGAAACTGAAGAAGTGTTCCCATATTTAGATATAGATTGTGGCACTTTATCCTTGTCTAGTTTCATTTTTTTTGATAAATAATCATTCATGAATTTATTAGCCTGATGAAATAAAAAATAATCTATATCATTTATATTTGTATCAGAAAAATCAAGAACTTGTTTTATATCTTTAGGAATCTCACGCAAGAGAAAGTTAAAAACATCACCACCGTTCATGTAACCATGTTCGTCTGTTCTAACGTTACCATGGATATCAACTACTTTTTCTTTCATAGTGTTTATGGAAGATGGATTTCTATAACCACCTGCATCCACCTTTATTAAATTTTGTTTGCTACCGTCTGAATTAAGAGAGAAAAAAGATGGTAAAAAACTATCTTTTTTTTCAATTAAACAAGCGATACCACCGTCACCAAATAAAAAAGCAGTTTTACGATCTTTTGGATGATATATTCTTGAACGTGTTTCGCCATCTAAAAGTAAAACTTTTTTTATGCCACTTAAATTAGCGTAGTTATATGCCATAGTCAAACCATAAACAAATCCTGAACACCCCAATGAAACATCAAATGCTGCTGTATCTTTAGAAAGACCTAATCTGTCTTGAAGAATTATAGAAGTAGCAGGCATTCTATAATCTGGAGTTTGAGACACAAATATTAAAACATCAATTTCAGTTTTATCAATAGCGTTATCTAAAATTAATTTTTCTGCAGCATGATAACATAAATCAGATGCAGTTAGATGATCAGGAGCAAAACGCCTTTCTTTAATTCCAGTTTTATCAACAATTTCTTTAACCACATTCTCATCAAAATGATTTGTGTATTCAAGGTTTTTGATTGTGTTTTTTGGAATTGCAGCAGATATAGCTGTAATTCCAATGTTGTTGTATGTAATCTTAGGCATTTATTTATTTGATATAAATTCTAATAAATCCTTAAATGTATTTAAAGTCTCGAGTTTATCGTCTTCAATTATTATATCAAATTCATCGTCTAATACAGCAATCAAAGACAATTTAGTTAGAGAATCCCAATTGTCATGATTTCTAAACTCAGTCTCCAAATCTAATTCTTCTTTGGCCTCTATTTCAAAGGCTTCGTACATTGCATTTATAAAATTTTCTTTCATAATTTATTAGTTTTTAAATGATTTCATTGTTTCATTGTTAGAAGTATTTATATCTTCTCTTAAAATTACTTTTTTTATTGTGAGTAAAAAAATTTGTAAATCTAATATAAAGCCCTGATTATTTACATATTCTAAATCAAGTTCAAATCTTTTATCCCAAGTTATTTTATTCCTCCCTTTTACTTGTGCTAAACCTGTAATTCCCGGTTTAACATCATGCCTTTTTCTTTGTTCGTTGTTATACATTGGTAAATATTTAATCAAAAGAGGTCTTGGTCCTATAAAACTCATTTCACCTTTTAAAACATTCAATAATTGTGGAATTTCATCTAAGGAGGTAGATCTCACAAATTTACCAATACGAGTTGTTCTTAGATGGTCTGGCAACAATTCTCCATCGGTACTTATAGTATCTTTCATAGTCTTAAACTTGTAAAGTTTAAAAATTTCTTCATTTTTACCGGGTCTTAACTGTGTAAAAAAAACATTCCCACCTTGAAAAAAAAGTAAAAAGATAACTAGCAACATAAATATTGGAAATATTAGTGTAAATAAAATTAATGCAAAGGTAAAATCAAATAGGGGTTTTAAAAAAAAATTATACATGAATGTAAATAAAAATTTATAGTATTTTATTAATAACTGATTTTGTTGGCAATAATCTAAGTACCATCTGTTTTGCATTCTCTTGTGTGTACTTTAGGCTATTACGCTTTGAGTTTTCACTAATTTCTTCATACAAATCAAGATTACTCTTTAATTTTAAAATATAAGCTGCCATTTGCTCAATTGACGCATTTTCATCAAAATTTTGACCAATATGGTTTGTTGCAATAATTGCAGCTAATTCTGAGTTATTACTAGCAATACTTAAAATGGGCTTCCCAGCAGACATGAGATCAAAGGTTTTTGAGGGCACGCTTAGATCTGTAGCGTTTATTTCTAGCGTAACAACACCAATATCCATGGCAGCCAAAACATGCGGAAATAACTTCGTAGCCTGAAAATCTAAAATCTTAAGATTCGGTAGTTTCTTTTGGGCTTGAATTTTCTCCAACATCAGTTTTTTTTCTCCATCACCAATAATTAAAAATTGAATATCTTGAGTATTTTTTAGGTATTCAGCGATCTCAATTATTTTTTCTACGGGATGGGTTTTACCAAGATTACCAGAGTAACCAACAATAAATTTACCTTCCAAATGGTTTGTTTTTAAGAAAATATTCTCTGCTTTAGGAATGTCGTTAAAAAAAGTAGTATTAGTCCAAACAGGTACTACTTTCACTTCTTCTGGCCTAGAAATATACTTTAAATTCTCTTTCATCCCATCGCTTAGAGTGAAGACGTGTTTCGCATTGTCAAACATTTTTTTATTCAAATAAATCCAATAGTTGTAAAGCCATGAAGACGTACTTATTAAATTATTTTTCACCAAGACTTGCGGATACATATCGTAAATCAAGTAGACGTATTCTCTTTTGGTTATTGCAAATGTAAAGATATTTATTGGCGGGTTAGACACCAAATAAAGCTTACTTTTTCTGTATTTAAAAAAGATATAAAACAGGCTTTGAAGGTGAAAAATAAACCAAGAATAAAACTTAACAAGGTTACCTGAGCGCTTATAGCTCTTTAAATATTTAATTTTAACCTTAGGGCTTAATGGGGTCCCTCTAGGATTGAAAAAACCTGTTAGCAAAACCAGCTCGTCATAATAAGGAGCGTGTGCATTAATGATGTCTATCATTAGATAGCCACTACTTTGATTTACAAATACAATCGATTTACTATTTGTCATTTTAATTGTAGAGAATGTATTAATCCTCAGACATTATTTAACTTTAGGATTAATTTTTTCAATGTGATTTTGTATTGCCAATGCACAATTTTTACGACCATTAAGATTCCAATGTGAATCAAACCCATGATTAATGGGTGTATATATGGGTTTCACTTCTATGATTGGTAATTTGAAGGGTACTATTAATGAAGTATCCAGTTTCCCTTTTTCATAAAGAAATGTGCAAGTGGAATCAAACTGTTTAAGTGCCTGAACATTTACATCAATTGCAGTAATTTTATTTTGTTGTTTGTTTGTTTTCTTAAAGAAAGAGACTGTTTTTTTTATTTTAACACTTAATTTATGATTTATATTAAGGTACCTAATTAATGAAGATCTATCGTATAACTTACGCATTATCGAGTTTTTAGGGATTTTATTACCTTTTCCCATAGCGGAAGCTTTCTTAAGCACGATGTCTTTGTCCGTGGCTAATATAAATGTATAATCATATCTGTTTTTGATGAATTGAGTAAATATTGAACTAAAATCAACAATATTCATTCCAGCTTTAGCATACTCATGAACCTCCACTTTGTTTTGAGTCTCTGCCTCGAGTATTCTACCAATAGAGTTTTCTACATCCACCTGCAAACCCTGGATATACGAATCTCCAATAATAGCTATGCTTATTTTATTCTCATCTAGAGTTGTATAATCTTTTAAACTATTAAACCCCTGTTGATTGATTTTATAATGACTTGCAACCTCACGCATTCCGCCCTGAACTATTATTCCCTCTGCGCCGGGCCGTAATAACTTATTATTGTTTAAATTATACTCAGGAAGAGTATGCCCGCTCAAGTCAAAAACTCTAGTTGTAATTTCTAAAAGAAAGAAATAAACAAATACTGTAACAGATATGTAGATTATAAATTTTTTCATTAAAACTGAAAATAAATAAATGAAAGATTCGAACCAATTTGAACGCTTATAGTAATGATAAGTAAAAGAACAGCATCAATAATAATACCTTTGTACCTATTTTTAGAATACATCTTTATAATTTTTGTCGCTAGTAAGTACTCAACAAAAATGAACACAACTAAATAAATAAATTCTATCCCTAAAGGTTGATTGTCGTAAGGATTTAAAAATGAGATAGGAGAAGAGTCAAAAATAATTATTTTCTTAATAAAAAGAAAAGCAACATTTAGAGAATCCGCTCTAAAAAACACCCAACAAAAAGACACCACCACAAAAGTTGATAATATCCGGAAAACATCACCTATTGAAGGAAGTAAATATCTATTTAATTGAAGGTCTTCAGTGAACTTTCTATTATTTTTAGTCAATACGGAAGGTATAAATAGTAAAGCATGCAAACCACCCCAGACAATAAAAGTCCAATTAGCGCCATGCCAAAACCCTGAGACTAAAAAAATCACAAACACATTTCTTATGTTTAATAACTTGGACACTCGAGAACCACCAAGTGGTATATACAAATAATCTCTAAACCATGTAGATAACGAAATATGCCACCTACGCCAAAATTCGCCAATATTCCTTGAAAAGTAAGGATATTTAAAATTTGTCATTAACTCAAACCCAAACAATTTTGAGACACCTCTGGCCATCATAGAGTATCCGCTAAAATCGCAATAAATTTGGAACGAAAATAAAAATGCTCCTAACAATAGAATTGTTGAAGGATATCTTTCATAATTTGAAAAAATATCGTCAACAGCAGGTGCAATCGAATCTGCAATAACAACTTTTTTTGCAAGCCCCCATAATATCAGTCTTACTCCTCTTAAAGCATTCTCTTTATTAAAAATTCTTCTATTATAAAATTGTGGCAAAAGATTACTTGCCCTTTCTATTGGTCCGGCAACAAGTTGTGGAAAGAAACTTACAAATGCTGTAAATGCAACAAAGTCTTTAGTTGGTTCCAGTTTTCTCTTATAAACATCTATTGTATAACTTAAGGTTTGGAACGTATAAAAACTTATCCCCACCGGCAAGATAATATTTAACCCTTGTGCATTTATTGGAGTTCCAAAAAATGAAAATGCACTCACAAAATTATCGAGAAAGAAATTATAGTATTTAAAAAAACCAAGAAACCCAAGATTAACTGCAATACTTGTCCAAAGTAATATCTTACGTTTGGTTTGGTTTTCTTCTTTACTTATTTTCAAACCAATAGAGTAATCTACTATGGTACTGAAAAGTATTAATGATAGAAATCTCCAATCCCACCACCCATAAAATAAGTAGCTAGCTGCAACTATTAAAAAGTTTTGCAGTTTCAAGTTTTTATGTGTCACAAACCAATACAGTAGAAATACTATTGGAAGAAAAATTGCAAAGTCTAGTGAGTTAAAAAGCATTTAAATTTATTTTACGTGCTATGTTTATTATGGTAAGAAAATTAAAATTGATATATCTTTAAGCCTCAGAAATTAAATCTCCAAGTTCTACAGAGGTCATAAACTCAACATTGGGCCAACGTTTTATTATTTGGCTAAGTAAGGTATCTAGTTTTTGTAAGCCATTGGCTCTATTGTTCTCATTCAACCAGCCAATGTAATTAACGCGGTGAGAACTAATGGTAGCAGGTTTGTGCCATCTAAAAGCAATTTCGATTTCTTTTAAACAATCATTTACCCAATCTTTAGAGGTGGACTGTTTTGTTGAATTGGGTTCAAAAAATGCGTTTCGCGTCATATACATGATACCTTCATTACTTTTTTTACCCAAATAACGAACATGTTTTTTGTATTGGTTATTCCCTAATGGTTCTAGTTGTATTTTACCTGTACCTAGGTAATCAATACCTAACTTTTTTACAACGGGCTCTAATTGATTGTTAAAAGGACCATTGGTTGGAATAAAAAATTTAGAACGGTATCCATATAGTTTTTCAAATACATCCAATCCCGTTTTTAACACCTCTTTTTGGTACTCAATATCTACCAGGGTATCAATATCAAAAGCTGCCTGATAACTACCAAGTTTAACCCCATCAATCCCTTGAGAGATACCTGTAACCCCATAATCAAAAGCCAAAAGGGTAGACTCACATCCATTTTGTAAGGCCCGCATCCAACGCTGTGCATTTAGGTGTTCGCGCCCATGAAATGCTGGCACTAGTAGGCGTTCTTGAATTCCTTGCTGCCATAATTCATGAACCTTATCGTGCTCTGGATACTTTTTACAAGTCTCTGTATACGGTTCGTAAACATACTGGGTAAACCCATTTTCACGAATCTTCTCAAAATTAGGATTCGCCACTACATTTACTCCAGTCATCACAACATTGCGATTAGTTGCATCTTTATGCTTTGAAAGTACCTCCATCAGCATCTCCAAATCTGCATTACTCTCTAGTGCATCGTTGGTATTGTAATGGTTTTTATCTACATCAATTCTAGCCTGCTTTAATTTA